>Ga0256405_10000588_pt1 | contig 118047 bp, 103 predicted proteins | sample RumenRJG_02DNA_FD_189096 | JGI IMG/M metagenome (GOLD analysis project Ga0256405, IMG submission 189096) | Bovine rumen microbial communities from Lethbridge, Alberta, Canada - RJG_02 | ecosystem: Host-associated > Mammals > Digestive system > Stomach > Rumen | place: Canada: Alberta...
AAAAGCAGAATTGACGCGTAAGCAGGCGGAACTGACTGTAGAACGGCGCTTGGCTCTGGCTAAAGTGATTAGTAATCATCCCTACTTACAATTCGATGTAAAACGCACTCTCAAGGTAAAACGGTAGAAAGAAAAAGCGATAAAAGAAAAGTAAGCAAAAGAAAATTAAGAAAGAAAGTCCGTCAGTCCGTCTGGTACACATTATCTATAGGTACTGGACGGACGGACAGACTGAAAGAAAGTTTATGGATATTAATGAATGTTATGCCCAATATTGTCAGTTCTGGACACTCTTTGAGGCGGACGAGGAGTTTAGAAATCGTAGGGCGTGCACTTTCGCCCAATGGCAATTGCGCAGTGTTGCCGCCCAAAAAGCTATGATCATCAAACTCGAAAAAGATGGTCCACCGAGACACCGCAATCCTTTCTTTTGGGTCATTGACTTTCCCGAACCGCAACCGCAATGGCTTCGCGGCGATGAATCCGACCTCGATATCGTTCAGGTCTTCCACGAAGGACGATACCGCCTCTGTACACGAGATACGATGACCACGTTTAACCTCCAGTACGTTATGGACTGGAATTAAGAATTCAAAATTAAAAATTAAGAATTGTTAGTTAACCGAAAACGCGCTATGCTTTTAGGTTTTCTTACTATGTTTTCGGTTAGCCAACAAAAGAGAATAAAATTTTTAATTCCTAAATTCCTATGACTTACCCTTTATACGATATCCCGTACTTAGTACGCGAACCGAACAACACCTATATGTCCCTATTACGTCACCAAATCGAGGTCCAAAACCAATCCATTGTGGACGAATATTTTATCGAGCGAGACAAAGGAGCATCTGCTCTATCGGCTCAAGAAATAGTGGCACAGAAAAACGGAGTAAAGCGAAAACGAGTGCGACATTGCCTGCGATGGTACTATCAAGAGGCAATAAGACGAAAAAAATATAGTTTTTTAGAAAAATTTCCACCCGAAGAGGAACACATTGTTCACTTTCGTATTATCTTTGCACCCGATTTAAAACCTAACGCGTATGGCAATAATCAAACTTAACCCGGACTCGCAAATCCGAGCCATCTCCGGTAGAATAGGCAACACTATCTTCTACATCCGAAATGGCAAACAATGTGCCCGACGAGTCTCCACCTCCTCACCTCCCGGGGAATACCGAGACATCATCGACTCATTAACGAGACTTCACCGAGTCTGAACAACCTATTAAACCGAAACTATTAACCCTTATCCCCTCTCACTCGGCATAGAGGGTCCCCTAAACAACTTGTTGTGGAGGGGAGAGCGGAGGCATCGGTCGCCCGTCTATTTATTGGAACGGTATAGACCTTTGCGAACCGATTGCCGAACGCGAATGGCAAAAGTAGAATGGGCGGACGCTATCAAAACCGTTAGCGGTGCCCTCGTAAAAATCAACAAGAAGTCTCCTCACGCAGCGGACCAGAAGATGGTACTCGGTACCCACCGTACTGCCCCCACCACCTCTGACGCATGCTCCCGCATCTATCTGCGCGGATTGAGTTCGGTAACCCGCTCGACACCCTTCACGGCTGAAGACCTGGCTCGCCAGTTGCGCTTCAAGACCGTCTCGACGGCTGTCGCTGCCCGTATGAAAGACCCGGCTAAGATGATAGCCGACAATACGGCCTTCAACGCTCAGTCGACCTACAAGACGATGAAGAGTTATCTGTGGGCGCTGGAGAAAGCCACGTACGACCAGCAAAACGGCTAATCGTCAGAGGAATTGAAATTAATTCTTAATTTTTAATTTTTAATTTCTATGAACACCAGTAGTAAGAGTGCGATATTGCGGTTCGTATTGGGTCTGATAGAGCTGATACTGAGCATCGGCCGCAAGCATGTTGAGAAGAACTCTGAGGAGTGATTTCGGATGAACGGTTGCCCGGGAAGGGTGACCGTTTTTCTTATTTTTTAAATTTTTATTTAAAATATTTGCATATATAATTTTTTTTTTGTACCTTTGCAGCCACATTTGCAATGGTAAGTGAGAAACAGTATGTCATATCCATGGTACAATACGAATGGTTATAATGGGTGCGCGACTTGGCATCATGCCTCGCATCACGCCTCTAACTGCGCCACGTCCTCACCTGCTGTGCACTAATAGCCTGCTCCGGCCTTGCCGAAACAGGCTTTTTGCGTTTTAATATTGTAATTATTTGAAAACGATGATAACTAAGAAACTTTACTTACAACCCATTACCGAAAACATCCTCCTCCATGCGCGAGAGCTGATGATTCCACCTGTTAATGTCGCAAGTGATGGTTCGGAGACTGGTCCTCTTAATCCCAGCACCAATGCGCCGCAGAGAATCGGTAAAATGTATATTTAAAAAACTATTGTATAACTTCATAAAAACTTTTTTAACTTATGAAAAAACTTGCCTTCGCTTTCGTGGCTATGTTTGCCACAACGGCTCTCTTTGCACAAGAGCCTCCTACAGTTTCTACTGCAGAATTAAGTATGCGTTATTGTGATGCTCCTGTTGAGGAGAATATTAATGTGAAGATTGACATTAACACTACGTATGAGTGGGAAGGTGATGTGTATGATGCAACCGGAGATTATACAAAGGTGCTGCAAGATGATCGCGGTTGTGACCGTATTGTTACTTTACACCTGAAAGTGCGTACTAATCCCACAGGTTCCGTTGATGGTTTATTCTCGATAAGTTCTACTCAACAAGTGTATTTCTCTAAGGGTAATTTACATTATTCTGCTTCCAATACGACAACTGGACCATGGTATTTTGTGGCTAATCAATGGACAAGTGGGCGAACTTTCCGATATGGAACGTCTGGCTATAATTCATATAATCCCGATAACTCTGCCGCAAATAACAATTATTTGAAATATACTAGTCTTACCCGAACAAGTTATGATTGGGGGTGGTATAATGCTATTAAAAATGGTGGAGAGGCCTCTTCAACATGGTATACGATGTCGAAAGATCAATTTAATTATCTCATTAATACGCGTAGTGCGTCTTTGAAGGCATTTAAGTCCGTTCATGGTCAAGGTGGTATGATTTTATTACCCGATGCGTGGAGTTGGGGTGATGTTGTGGTTAATGATGTACCCATGACAGGATGGCCCGCTGGAAGTAGTATAGATGATGCTACATGGACAGCGATGGAAGATAATGGTGCCGTGTTCTTTAAGGCCGGCACGTATTGGACAGGAACCAATAATGGACAGTACCAACCATATAATTCTGGTTGTATGTCAACTGATGGAGGATGGGCTTTTGTAATAGATGTGACAAGTAGTGCGTGCAATATTACATATCCTGAATTGAGGTATACGGATGCTCGTCAGGTTCGCTTAGTGAGAAATAAACCCTAAGATATTTGCAGCATGAAAACGAAGATATTTTCCATAGTTGGTTTGCTCGGGATGGCTCTGGTCACTCAAGCGGCCGATTGGGTGGTTCGTCAAGTGCAGGTGCCTGGGGGAGTTATTTCCTATTCGGTGTCAGGAACGACTTGTACCATGACGGCAGAACCCAGTGCCAATTATAAATTTGTACAGTGGCTGGACGATGAGACAGCTCCGCAAACACGTGTAATAGATTTTAGCGACCAAACGACTTCCTCTGCTGCTATGGTTTATCGTGCAGCATTTGCTTATGTGCCGGCTACGGAGTTAACTGAAGGACCGGTGGATGTGGAAGTGGCAGATGAGGCTATCCCTTCGTATTCCTTGACAGTCAATCCCTCATCTCCTGCCAACCATCCTTTCTCACATTGGACCAATGGTCTGCGTACCTCCACTATTACCTATACGGAGCCGGAGGGATTGGTTGTGCCTCGCTTTGCGGGAATTAGCGTTAATGCGCAGTTGGCTCCCGGCGGAAAGGTGAATTATCAATATGTCGGTAATTTGTATACCTTAACAGCTGTCCCTAATCCGGATTATGAGTTTCAGCAGTGGACTGATGGAGAAACTACCAATCCCCGTGTTGTTTCTGCCTCGGATATTGTTGGAGATGGTTCAGTAGCATATCATGCGGTGTTCGTGCACCAACCATCGGTACACTTCAATCGCGGAGATGTAACTGTTACTCTTACGCAGGCATCGCCCATACAATTTAATTTGTCACTTAGTCAATGCGACTACGAGACATATGCTTGTTGGTCAAATGCCTCTACAGCATTGAGTACTCCTTATGTGGAAGCGGATGGAAATGTGGTTCCGCATTTCCTTAAGGCTCTTCCTGAGAATACATCTGCTTATGGCGGACATATCGATTTCGAGGAAATTAAGTGCGGATATCGTTTAACTGCAGTGGCAGATAACGGCTATTCATTCTCCAAATGGGAGAATAACTCGACCAGCGCTGTGCGTGAGGTGGATTTGTCAGAGGCGGACTATCAGGCGTATTTTGTGAGCGCCGCATATCAGGTGGGCGATCAGTTCTTTGGTGATTTGGCGGATGCTATCAGCTTAACGGACAATGAACATCCCATCATTGTATGGTTGGATAAGGGTGATAATGCTATAATTAACAAAAACGTCATCATCAATGGTGGTGGACACCAAATCGGCGACTTGACGATTCAAAACGGTGCACAACTGCAATTAACCAGTTCGCTGCAGGTGAATGACTTATACCTGAATGCTACTACCGGTTCTTCATCGCAATTGAAACAGGAACAGTATTTGGCATATAACCATGCCTATGTGGATATTACGTTAGAGGCCGGAGAGGATGTGGCTTCACCGGATAAGTGGTATGCATTTGCTGTCCCGTTTGAGGTTTCTATTCCTGAAGGCATTCATCGTAAGAGTAATCCTGATGCTCCCACGTTGGTCTCCGGTGAGGATTTCTTGATTTGGGAGTATGACGGGCAAATGCGTGCAGATAACATGGATAACGGATGGAAGCAAATGCCGTCCGGAACCCTTAGACCCGGCAACTTCTATATGATTGGTATAGGTGGAACGGAAAATACATGGCGCTTTACGAAGAAGACTAATGGTACTCTGACGTCGACCAATGCCATTGACTTGTATGAGTTCCCCAGTTCAAATTATCGACATGCCGGTTGGAATGCTGTAGGAAACTCCTCGTTGGTTTATGCTGATGCTTCTACTACCAATGGAGTAACCATTGCACAGGTCTACGAGAATGGGGCGGAAACAGCAAACTATCAGGTTAAACACTTAGGTGAAGCCAGTTTTGTGATGGCCTGTCCTTTCTTTATTCAGACGGCGGGTGATGACGAACTGAATCTAAGCGATGCTACGCATTTGAGTAATTTATATGCTCCTGCAAGACAGCAGAGCGGGGACTATTTCAAGATACAACTGCTGCAGGATGCTGCGGAAAAGGATGTTATTTTCCTTACCGTTAATGACAATGCTAAGGATGAATATGTTATTGGTAAGGATGTTGCCAAACTGATGGGCGGTAATACGAATACGTATCTCTATACCAATGCGTATGGTATGAAGTTGTGTGCAGAAGATGCCAAACTGGATAATGGTATTGCTCGTTTCTATTTGGGAATCTCTACTCCGCAAGCCGGTCGTTATGTGCTGAATTTGGCTAAATCGGCAGATGCAACGGTTTATGTAACATTAAATGATATGGTTATCTGGAATCTCAGTCAGGCTCCATATACCTTCGATTTGGAGAAGGGAACGACTTCTAATTATGGCCTGTTGGTTTATGCTCGAGCCGGCGTTCCTACGTCCATACAGGAGGGTATTAACCAATCGTCTAATGTGCAGAAATTCATCAATGATGGTATCTTGTACATCAATGTGAATGGCTCAGTATATAATGCACAAGGTAGTTTGATAGAACGTTGATCATCGAGTGAAGATTTGCTTGAAATATAGTTTAGTGCTATTTGTAATGGTATGCGCGTGGGCACAACGCGCATACTGTGCAAATGCAACCTTTGCAGACATAAAGTATTATAAGGGTGACTATCTAAACATATTTCAACGTGAAGCGACCTACGATGAAGTGAACGATGACTGTTTGCCCCCTGGCGACTTCCCCGATGGCATAACACAATACGTCATCTTTTCCGGTGTGGCTAATGGAGCTGGTAACTCGTCTGGTGCCCGGTTTAAATATGTCCCATCCGAGGAACAATCATTTTTAGCCTTGTATTTTTCTTGCTATCTAGTCAATCTGCCCGATGGGCACGACCCTGCCTATCAGTATATATATGTCTATGACCCACATGGGGAAAAGTTTGGGTGTAACTATTATTACAAGGTGAATACCATTTTCCCTAATGGATTTGGTGAGGGCGGTGGGAGTACATGTGGCAGGACGCGAACTGGTTCTGCGAGAAAGATGGCAGTGATGTTTTACGACTTATCTCAATATGTCGGAGATACCATTACCATTGAGGTTCTTGCTAATGCATGTAGTAATATGGCTTGTTGGAGTACCATTCGCTTAGCGATGGCTACGCTGGATAGTAAGCAACTATTGTGTGCGAATCAGGTGCACTCCGATATGTTGTTTTCTGCACCGGATAAATGTCAATCTTATCAATGGCATCGCGGTTCGATGTATGGGCCTGTTGTCAGTACGGAGCGGGACTTCTTGATGACGCCGGACAAGGTGGATAATTATTATTGCCAAATAGCTACCGATTGCGGATCTGCCTTTTACACCGCGTGCGAGGTCGTGAAACCGGTTGCTGATGTGTTCATTCGTCATCATTGTGACTATTACGAATTCTTTAATAAGAGTTACATCCTAAAAGGAGAGAAAAAGGTAAAGCCGGATTGGCAGAAATGGGTGATAGATGATACCATTTCCTACACGACGTATGATATATCACCAATTCATTTCCCAGAGGGAAGCCATCATATCAGTTTAGAGATTGGGAGTAATGAGTTGGAGTGTGTAGAGAAATTGGATACCATAATTGATGTGTGTGGGTGTCATGAAACATACTTGTTTGATACTATTTGCGAGACACACCTCCCATATCATTGGAAGACCTATTCATTGAATTCGGCTGGAGTACTTACTGATACGGTAAAGAATGCTGCGGGTTGTGATTCGATTATCTACATGATACTGCATGTTATTCCTGCCGTCCATGTAGACAGTGCTCTTGACGTTTGTCGCTATGAATTACCGGTTAGATGGCGCGAATATACCATCTACGATGAGGGATTATACAAATCTATTTCTGGTTGCGATAGTATCTTTACCTTAGATTTGACAATTAAGAGTTGTCCGATACCCGATGATCATCCTCTTAATCCTTATCTGGATTGCGACACCATGTACTCAACCACGGACGTAATGCTGCCTTATTCCGACCATTTGGACTATGAATGGTTTGGAAAGAAATATGATGTGGCAGGAGTGTATCACGATACGTTACGAGGAGGTGCGTATAATGGCTGCGATAGTGTCGGTACGCTGAATCTGTATACTATCCCGTTCCCGGATAATGTGATAGGTGATGAATGTATGATACCACCGATGCCTTCAGATTTTGAATTAAAAGAAGTCTACAAGAGCGATGGTATCAACTCGATGTCTACTCCTATGGTGGTTGATATCGATGGAGATGGCATAACTGAAATTGTTTCATGCAAATGGCCGGGAGTGTGTAATCCTTTTCTTTCTGACGGCTTCGTTGTTATTGATGGTAGGAATGGTGCTATTAAGGGCACAATATCAACGGTGACTTATTCAACGTATGGGCAACCCATAACAATTGCGGATATAAATAATGATCGGAAATGTGAAATAATGCTCTTGGATATGGACAATTATGCGTATTGTTATTCTTATAATGGAGCATTGTTATGGAGAAGTTCGTTTTCGTTGGGGGCAAGGTTTATTCCGCAATTATGTGATTTTAATCATGATGGCCTGCCGGAGTTGGTATTTGGTAAGTATATTTTTAATGCGCAATCCGGAGCATTACTCCATAAGATAGATTCCTATTCTGCATACAATGGGTATGGTGCTCCTCACGGTATAGATCCTAATGGAAATAGCAAGGAGCTAACTGCGTATTATTTAACTGCCTTAATGGATATTGATGGAGATGGTCAGTGTGAGATATGTGCCGGAAATACGATATATGACATTTATTTATCAAATTTTACAGATAGTGTTGGCAACAGAAGCGCTATATTACATCAAGTGCTTGGCCTTTCTGCAATTAGCGAATACGATGGTCAAACAATAGTAGTTGATTTTGATAATGATGGGGATTTAGATGTTTGTGTTTTGGGGCTGTCTCATGATTTGCGCAAAACAGCTCCGAAACCAACAGTTAGTGTTTATGTTTGGGAGGGGCAGACAAATGACATCATTGCATATTACCAATTTATTAGTTCGGGTGATGAAAGCTCTACGTGGACAGGTCCTTCTATTCCGTATTGTGGAGATTTAGATGGAGATGGGTTGCCAGAAATAACCTTTTCTATCAAAGGAATGGGCATGATGTCTTTCAAATATGATGCGTCGGCACCTAATCATATGCTACTAAGGCATAATTATGCTCCTTTTTCCGAAACGTGTGGATATACTGTTTTTGATTTTAATGCAGATGGGAAGTCGGAAATTGTATATAGAGGTGCATATACATTGTCCATCATTGATGGAGAAACACTTGCAAACCTGTGTTCTCCAATAGAAGCATTCTCTGGGACCATAGCGGAATACCCTGTGGTTGCTGATGTTAATGGCGATGGCGTGGCAGAAATCGTAGTTAATCGAGCTTATACCAATTGGGATAAAAATACGGGGAAAGCAGAGGATATTAAAGGTTGGACAAGTGTTTATGGAACGGCAAAATCCGCTTCGTGGTCATCTGCTCGTTCCGTGTGGAATCAATGGGCATATACCTCTACATGTATTAACGAGGATATGACGGTGCCAAAATTCGTTTTCGATCCTTCCACCACATTCCCTAACGGCAACAAGCCATATAATACCTTCTTATCCCAAGTTCCAATTATCAATCAACAAGGAGAGGTCGTTATTCGTGTGGCAGATGTAGCGGTTGATAATATCAGTCAATCATTCGAGCCAGATTCAATAGCAATAACACTTGATTTGAGCAATCAGGGAGGTCTGAATTTGTTTGCTCCTTTTGAGATATCTATTTATAAAAATGAATATCGAGGAGAAATTATATGGAAAGACACAATTCGGCAAACCTTATGCGTAGATAGCAGTACATCCTTAGTAGAAAGGATTCCGACATCATTTTTATGTGGAGACCAAGAAATTTTCAAATTACTTGTTGCTGTGAATGATAATGGTAACGGAATAGCTCAGCATGGTAATCAACAGTCAGAGTGTGACACTACTAATAATATCGGACAAATCGTATTACCTCTGGATTTCGGTAGTGATACTATAACTTTTTCGTCTTTTATATGTGAGAAGCAATTGCCATATACGCATCCGGAAACGGGTATTGTCTTCCCTATTGGATCTGCTTCTTTTGTTGATGTGTTTGACACCCTTACAAACCAATATGGTTGTGATAGCATCGTTCATGTTAGTATGACGATAAGTGCGGAGATGTACCATGATAGCATAGATACAATATGTCAACAAAATCTCCCGTATGTGTGGCAAGGTCGGCTTTACACCACTTCTGGGATTTATACGGACACCTTGGTAACTTCTATGGGGTGCGACAGTGTACTACATTTATATTTGACGGTGTTAGATACCACAACAAGTATTACTACATATTCAATCTGTGAGGGCGAGAGTATCCGCTGGAATGGTAAGACATATTCGTTGGCGGGAACATATCGCGACACGTTAGTTAATGCTGCAGGATGTGATAGTCTCTTAACTTTGCATATCCAGTATAAGGATTGCCAGGATGACCCTAACAATCCTCTTAACCCGATGCCGTTCATCATTGTTCGCGATACGTTAGATACCACTATCTGCGTAGGCGAGTATTTGGATTGGAGAGGAATACATTATACCGACCCCGGCGTCTATCGCGATACCGGCTATTACTGGTTTGGCTGGGATAGCGTCTATTGGGTGCTTGATCTCAAAACCAAAGATTGCGACTGCGACACGATGTATTCCGATACGACAGATGTCGTCTGTCGCACAGAATTACCATACCTGTGGCACGGCAAGATACTCACGGAGGCTGGTGTTCTCAAGGATACGTTGGTTAATGCCGTCGGATGCGATTCCATCGTCACGCTTACGCTCTCCATTAACGAACCAACGACCAGCGACACTACCGCCGTTGCCTGCGACTCCATCGTATGGCACGGAATCACCTATACTATGTCCGGCGACTACGATTACCAGACCACTAACGCTGCCGGTTGCGACAGTACCCGCACCCTACACCTGACCATCCGTTATGCATCGGTTGGTACAAACGATACTACCGTCTGTCGCAACGACCTTCCGCTACTCTGGGAAGACTCCACGTGGACGGATGCCGGCGTTAAGACGAAGATACTGACCAACGCCGCAGGCTGCGACTCCGTCGTTACCCTGACGCTATCCGTCAACGAACCTACCGCCGGAGATACAGCGGCAGTCGCCTGCTCATCGTTCACCTGGTACGGACAGACCTACACCACCTCCGGTTCGTACACTCATCTGCTGACTAACGCTGCCGGTTGTGATAGTACATTGACCCTGCAGCTGACGATTAACCAACCGACCAACGGTGCTAAGGACACCACCGTCTGTGCCGATGCATTGCCTCTCCTCTGGGAGGATTCTACCTGGACGGCAGCGGGCACTAAGACGAAAGTACTGACCAATGCGGTAGGCTGTGACTCTATCGTTACCTTGACACTCTACGTCAATCAGCCTACCACGAGTGATACCACAGCCGTTGCCTGTGACTCCATCGTATGGCACGGAATAACCTATACCATGTCTGGCGACTATGATTACCAGACCACTAACGCCGCTGGCTGCGATAGTACGCGAACCCTACACCTGACTATCCGTCATGCATCGGTTGGTACAAACGATACTACCGTCTGCCGCAACGACCTACCGCTCGTCTGGGAAGACGCTACGTGGACGGATGCGGGGGTTAAGACGAAGATACTGACCAACGCCGCGGGATGCGACTCTGTTGTCACCCTCCACTTGGCGGTAGATGTCTTCTCCGCCTCCGATACGGCAGCCGCTATCTGTCGTGCCGACTTACCATACACCTGGCACGGCAAACAACTCCACGACGCCGGTACACTCAAAGATACGATGGTCAATAGCGTCCTCTGCGATTCGATTATTACTCTCACGCTCACCGTCAATGACCCCACCGCCAGTGACACCACAGCCACAGCCTGCTCATCGTTCACATGGCATGGTACGACCTATACCGCCAGCGGTGACTATGACTACCAGACGACCAATGCCAACGGCTGCGATAGTACCCGTACGCTGCACCTGACGATTAATCAACCGACTACAGGTGATACCACAGCGTACGTATGTGCCGGCACGGACTATTACTGGCATGGAACGTTAGCGAACGACGGCGCACAACTGACGCTGACGAATGCTGCAGGCTGCGATAGTGTAGTGACGTTGCATCTGATAACGAAACCTGTCTCCTCTTATGCTAAGGATACTACGGTCTGCGCCGAAGCCTTACCGATTGTATGGGCAGACTCTACCTGGACCGAGGCCGGCACTAAGATAGCCATACTCACTAATGCCTCCGGCTGCGACAGTACGATAACCCTCACGCTCCACGTCAATAACCATTGCTGTCCGGATACGGTGCATAATATAGCCGATGTCAACATCTGCGACACCTTACTGCCCTATACCTGGACGGCCGCCCATACGCTAACGCTTGACCAAGCGGGAGAATATAGCGACACACTACGCAACGATGACGGTTGCGACAGTATACTCTACTTCCTGACCCTCACCACCTATACCTGCTGCGCACCTATGGAGGCTACGATGCAGGTACCCGATGTCTGTGCTGATGATGCATCAATGGACGTAGCCGTCACTATGCAACGCGGAGCTTTTAACGCCTATCGCGTACATTATACCAATGCACCCGGCAATGCGATGCCGTTCCGCGACACCGTCATCAACGATGCTCCTGCCGACCAGTCAGTACCCGTCACGCTTACCTTACCTGTGCCGCATGACGCTACTGACCGCACGCACTATCCGCGTCCCGACACCTACGGTATAGCGATGACGCTCTACGATGCCTGCGGCGACAGCCTGCACTTAGCATCCACCACCTTCGATGTACTCTTCCCGTCATGGCTCTTAGACCAGCACTGGGACGATGTCATAGCTATCCTCAATGATAGATATAATGGCGGTTATACCTTCTCCGATATACGCTGGCTGCGCGATGGCGAAGTTATCCCCGGTGAGAGAGAATTGTATATCTACCTGCCGCATCAGTTGTGGACGACACCTGAGGAACAGCATCATGACTATGCATACCAAGCCTTGCTCACCCGTGCGGATGACGGCAAGTCGATACTGACCTGTCCGATGACGCCGTACCATATCGACAGTACCAATGTGCTCACCGAACCGTATGTGGCAGTAGCACCCACTATCGTCAGTCATGAGAACCCGGTAGTACATGTGATGACCAATACGCAAGGCACGTACTGGATATACAGCCTGACGGGCAAACTGCTCCGCACGGCGGATTATGAACCTTGTGACCACGAGGTGTTCGATATACGCCTCTTTGAGGCCCAGACGATGTACATCCTCGTCTTCACCCCACGCCACGAGACCAAACCGCTCAAGGAGAAATACCGCGCCGTCAAGGTGATGGTGGAGTAATGTTTAGAGTTTAGTGTTTAGAGATTTAAAATTTGAAATAATCGTTCCGTAAGGATAAGAAATTTGAAATTTGAAATTTGAAATTAATACGTAGTATAATATTGCTGTTGGCATTGGCGACGTGCATCACTATCAGCGCCAGGATGCGGGTTGAGATGAACCATTATTTCGGCCTCTCCCTGCAGGGCGGATATGCCCGTTCACATCCCTTCGTATCGGATGTGGACCCGCTGCATGGCGTAGCCGGCGGAGCGCATTTGCTGTACGAGTTCCAGCGTGACCATTTCATCATGAACATCGGAGCCGGTTTCGTATGGCAACAGACCGGATGGCGCCTGCCCGGCGTTGTCTCCCTGCCCGACCAACCCATGGTCGACACCCAGGGCACACCGTTTATCCTCAAGACCTCCGTCACTCGCCAAGATGAACTGCGACGCGGATATATCGACATACCGCTGCTCTTCGGCGGCGAATGGGGGATAGGTTACCTGATGGGCGGTGTTAAAGTGGGCATTGGACTCATCGACAAGTCGCGCCAGAAAGGAGCCGTCACTACCGCCGGCGTCTACGACCAGTACTTTGTACCTATCCACGACGCGGCTAACCATGCTTACTATACCGACCAGGCTATACGTCGTCATTATACCGCTCCATCGTCCTATGACGTGCGCGCCTCTATTGAAGGCGGCATAGTAGTGGCTCAAGTGCCTACGCGCGCCAATGCTACCGTCAAAGTGCGTTTGGGAGCTTACCTCGACTATGGTTTCTTTACCGCGACCGTCGCTGCCAGACCCGACCCACTCATCCATACCGGCTCGCATCTGGACCTAAATACGTACCTTATGCAACCTATTCTTAAATCCGGTTCACACTTGTTGGATAACCTCATGGCGGGCGTCAAACTGACGGTATTGATAGGTGCCCCGGGTGGTGCACACGAGTGTATAGGTTGCCGCATATGGGACGACAGATGGCGACCCATACGTGCTAAAAAACGTTGTATAACATGCGAAAGAGGATATACGTCATATTAACCCTGTTGTGCTCTCTGAGTACCTTTGCCCAAGTGGGGCAGCAGTTCTGGTTCGCTTCGCCTGAGATGGCCCGCCACAGCGCCGATATGCAGTTGCAGCTGTGCGTATTTGCCGACTCCCTCGATGCTGACATTACTATCGCTATGCCCGCATCGTCTTCGTTCCCCGTACGTACTATCCATGTGCCCGCGTTCAGTCACCAGACGGTTCTCTTGGCGCCTGACTATACCTATTATATGCGTCATATTGCGGCGTATCACAATAGCATCCTCCCCAACGCCCTGTCTATCAGCGCCTCGGCACCCGTGTCGTGTTATATACAGATGACCGGCGTCAACGGTGAGATATATACTCTCAAGGGCGAGAATGCCTTGGGCACCGAGTTCTCGTTGGCCCTGCAGAATCGCTTCCGCAACTCCAATACGCGCACCAAACATCAAATATACGAGAATGCCTATGCCTCGGCGCAAGTCATCGCTACCGAAGACAGCACCCTCGTCACTATCTATCCTACACAACTCCTCTATCCCGATACAACCCTTACTCCGCGGCAGGTGATGCTGCACCGTGGTCAGGTTTATAGCTTCCGCGCCGTCAGCAAACGCGCTGAGGCACACCCCACTGCCACGCGTATCGTAGCCTCTAAACCTATCTCCGTCCTTACCATGGACGACTCGATGTCGCCGTACCAGAAATATATGGGTGAGGATGCCGTAGCTGACCAACAGGTGCCGACGTCCCTCTTGGGAACCGACTATATAGCCCTGTCTAACGGACTCAATTGGGAAGGACTGCTCGTCACGGACCTGACGACCGACTCGACGGAGTTTATCTCTATGCGTGGCCGCGAAGCCCTCTATATCCATCGTAATCATCCCGTCCAGGTACTCCAACTGTCCGGTTTAGGCAATGAGGCCGGCGGCACCCAACTGCCCACGCTCTACAACAGCGGCTCACGGCGCGTCGTCTATGCCCGTCCCAACGACTCACGTTGGACACGCATGCATATCCTCACTCCTACTGCTAACACCTCCGCCATACGCATTGACGGTCAGCTGCTTGTTACAGCCCTCTTCACACCCGTGCCCGAGGCCGAAGAGTGGTCGTACGCTACGGTCGACATGAGTCGTCACGCTAAAGATAAGACTATCACCGTCACCTCCGACGGCGACATCTTCCACCTCTCTATCATCGATGCCTCATCGGCCGTGCGCAGTAAGCAAGGTTATGCTGTACCTACGTCTTGTTCGTTCGGTTATTTCTCATCCTACGCTCATCCGATACCCGAACCGGAAGTTATCATCCCGCCGGTAGAAGTGGCTGAAGTGGCCGTTGTTGACACCCTGCCTGTCTTACCGCCCGCACCGCCCGTCGTGGTGGAGGATACAGTACCCGAAAAACCTAAGTCGGAAGGACATCATTTTGCCATGTATATGTTAGGCGCTTATTCGCATATACCCTTCGGCAACAGTGACTTCCGCTGGGGATTAGGATACGGCGTAGGACTGGGCTTCCTATATGAATACCAGCATAACCATTTCCTGCTCGACTTAGGCGTAGGTGTGCTGTGGCAAGATGTAGAACATCGTTCCGAGAGCGATGCTTCTGCCGCCTATACTGATACGCAGGGCGATGAGTGCACCCTGTCGATGCATATACGCCGCTCCGACCGCGTACGCATGGGCTATGTAGAAGTGCCCTTACTGGTCGGCGGACAATGGAACGGCTTCTACCTGATGGGTGGTGTCAAAGCCGGCGTGCCCCTGTGGGGCAACACGCGCTCTGAGGCTCGCATGAGCAACTGGGCTATGTACGATAAATATTTCGTACCCTTCCAGCAGATGCCTAATCATGGTCTGCGTCTCGATGAGCCTGTCACCCGTCGTCATGCCCGTCCTTCGTATATAGCCGATACGCGCCTGAGTCTGGAACTGGGTCTGCGCCTGCGCCGTTACCGCCTGGGCGTATATGCTGACTATGGCGTCCTCTGGCCTAAGATGGACAACGGCACGACACCTCTCATGGACATGACCGATCCGCTGCAGCCCTCCACATGGAGCCTGCACCACCCGCTGTCCTCGTCCGTCTCTAACGGTAAGTACGCCCATACCTTCTTCACCGGCCTCAAGTTCACCATTGTGCTGTATTAACGGACGGAAGAGCAAGGAACAACGTTTTCTTAGTTCACTATGTTCTCACGATTACTTTGAAAAGTTTTCGGCACGTTTTCTTTCCTGTTTTTTAATTTTTAATTAAAATATTTGCACATTTGCGAATATTTTTGTACCTTTGCAGGCTAAATCGAAAAATATATGGAAGAGAAGAATGTGCTACAAACAGTTTTTGAGAGTATCCAAGCAAATGGATTCTCATTGCACACTCTCCATTTAATGGATAACTATACAAACGATATACTCAATGGAAGAACAAATCTTGATCGATTTAATCAACAAGAGCATGCAGGAGTCTGCACAGCAGGTGCGACTTTTGTTGGGGCGTATGCCGCGTGCTGTTACGCGCGAGAAGGCTGTGAACCAGGTCCTCTTTCTTCAAAGGGCGAAGGAGGCCCGACTAATTGGGAAATAGACGCTAAGCAAGAAAAATTGGTAGAACAATGGGCCAGAGCAAAAGGGATTTGGTTCTCTAAGCCGGAACAGGTGCTTACTGCTGTCTATGGACCGATGATTGCTAAGGGCGCAGAAGCTAAGGTGTACTACAAATCAGGCGACACATCCGTTATTAAGGAACGTACGTCTATCTATGCTACTCTGGGTAAAGCGTTGGAGGCTATTGCGTTGCACAATACACTCTTTCCTGAAACGCAGATGAAAGTGATTGGCTTTACACGCGATGCAGATGAGTTGTTCCGTATTATCCTTACGCAACCATATGTAGAATGCCAACGTCTGGCTACAAAAGCTGAGATTGATGAGATGGTCGGTGCAAAAGGGTTCCATGATAACGGCGATGGAAATGGTGTGAACTATATTGGTGACCGTCTCCATCTGGAAGATATGCACCCTGCGAATGTCTTCATTGATGTTATTACCGGTAAGCCCACGTGTATAGATTGTATAGTAAAATTCGTTAGTAAAATGCCTTAAAAGCGAAAAAACGATGAGAATATATTTTTGGTTGATACGTCTGGCGGCGCTGTGCGGGAATAAGAAAGCACAACAGCTCGTGCGTGGAGAAAAGGACTCTCGATTGGCGATAACAGATTCCCGATTAGGGAAAGACGGCGAGCACTGGGTGTGGTTCCATGCCGCCTCGGTGGGTGAGTTCGAGCAGGCGAGACCCATCATCGAAAAGTTAAAAAACACCAACAGTCGATATAAAATCCTCCTGACCTTCTTCTCGCCCTCGGGCTACGAGTTGCGCAAAAACTACGACAAAGCCGACAAAGTCATGTACCTGCCCTTTGCTACACGTAAGAATGCTCGCGCCTTCCTCGACTGGGCACAACCCGAGATAGCTATATTGGTGAAATATGAGTTCTGGCCCGCTTACCTCAGAGAGTTAGCCCGCCGCGCTATACCTACCTATAGTATATCCGCTATCTTCCGTCCCGGACAACTGTTCTTCCGCCCGTGGGGACGCGGCTATCTCAACCTATTGCGCACCTTTACTCGCATATACGTGCAAGATGAAGCTTCGAAAGAACTGCTCAACGCACATGGGATAGACGAAGTGGAAGTGGCAGGCGATACACGCTTCGACCGCGTAAGCGCCGTAGCCGCCCAGGCTAAGGATATACCTACCGTGGCGCGATTTACCGAAGGAGCACCTAAGGTGATTGTAGCCGGCAGTACGTGGCCTAAAGATGAAGAACTGCTCGCCCGCTATATGGAGGAGCACGAGGATGTCAAACTCGTATTAGTGCCCCACGAGATAGATGAAGAACACCTGCATCGTATCTTCCTGATGTTCCAGGGCAAGCTCATCCGCTATACCGATGCCACCAACGGCAATATACGCACTTGCCGCGTACTGGTAATAGACACCATGGGCATGCTATCCTCTATCTACCGCTATGCCCATGCCACGTACGTAGGCGGCGGATTCGGAGTAGGCATACACAATACCTTGGAACCCGCAGTATACGGTGTGCCGGTAGTATTTGGCCCCAACTGCTATAAGTTCCGCGAAGCCAAAGGACTGATAGCCGCCGGAGCCGGCAAGAGTATCCGCAACTATGGCGAGTTTGCAGCCGCTATGGACGAGGCACTGGAACATCATGCAGAGATAGGTGCCCGCGCAGCAGCGTATGTGGCGAGCGAGAAAGGAGCAACGGCGAAAATCAGCAGAGAGATTTTCTCGGTGTAGAATTTTAGATTTATTTACGATTATGCAAAAACCAAGTATACCAAAAGGAACGCGTGATTTCGGCCCCATAGAGATGGCCCGGCGCAATTATATCTTCGACACCATCCGCAGCGTCTTCCGTCTGTACGGCTTCCGCCAGATAGAAACACCCGCGATGGAGCAGATGAGTACATTAATGGGTAAGTACGGTGAGGAAGGCGATAAACTGCTCTTCCGTATCCAGAATAGTGGCGAGAAAGCCGGTGAGGCTCCCGAGAAAGGACTGCGTTACGACCTTACTGTCCCCTTTGCTCGCTATGTGGTGCAGCACCGCGAAGAGATAGCTGTCCCCTTCCGTCGATTCCAGATACAACCTGTATGGCGGGCCGACAGACCGCAGAAAGGACGCTACCGTGAGTTCTACCAATGCGATGCCGACATTATAGGCACCGACAGCCTGGTTAGCGAATACGAGTTGGTGAAGATTATCCAAGAGGTGTTCCGCCGCTTCGGCGTACGCGTGTGCCTGCACGTCAACAACCGTAAAGTACTCGCCGGCATAGCTGAGGTAATAGGTGCACCCGATAAGATTATCGACATCACCGTAGCTATCGATAAACTGGACAAGATAGGCGTAGACGCCGTTAATGCCGAACTCCGTGAACGCGGACTATCCGATGAAGCCGTAGCTGCGTTGCAACCTATATTGCATCAGGAGGCCGGCATAACGAATCAGTCTAAGATAGCCGGCTTGCGTCAATTCTTAGCCACCAGCGAAGTGGGCATGAAGGGAATAGAGGAGCTGGAGACCCTCTTCGGCCTGATCGGCGATGAAGAGTGGGTAGAACTGGATCTGTGTCTGGCACGTGGACTCAACTACTATACCGGCGCTATCTTCGAGGTCAAAGCCTTAGATGTACAGATAGGTTCTATCTCCGGCGGCGGACGCTACGACAACCTGACCGGCGTATTCGGTATGCCCGGCATGTCAGGGGTAGGTATATCGTTTGGCGCCGACCGTATATACGATGTGCTCAACGAACTGAACCTCTATCCCGAAGCTATGATGGGTTCGACACAGGTGTTGTTTGCTACCTTCGGTCCCGATGAACTGCGTTATGCTCTGCGCTGGGCAGAGGCACTGCGCCAAGAGGGCATAGCTACCGAGGTGTATCCCGAACCCACTAAGATGAAGAAGCAGATGGGCTATGCCGATCAACTCAATATTCCCTACGTAGCTATAGTAGGCGGCGACGAGATGGCCCAAAACAAGGTCATGCTCAAGAATATGACTACCGGCAATCAACAACTCGTAGCTCTCAACGAACTCATCACCCTAATCCCTAATCACTAATCGACAATCCCTAATCGAAAAATGGCAGATACGAATAAACAGTTTGACGAGATAATAGCTCGGTGTCGTAAGGTATTTGAGGCTAAGATGCAGGACTACGGAGCATCGTGGCGCATCTTCCGCCTGCAAGGCATCACCGACCAGGTATATATTAAATGCTGCAACATACGTCAGCGCCAAGAGACCGGCGTCAGTCTGGTGGGCGACGATATAGTGGGTAACCTGCGTGCCATAGTTAACTACGGCGTCATGGCTATCATCCAAGACCGCAAAGGCTATGCCGATGAGGTAGATATACCCAACGACGAGGCCATGCAACTTTACGACCAAGTGATAGGCGAGGTCAAAGACCTGATGATTCTCAAAAACCACGACTACGGCGAGGCCTGGCGCGGGATGAGTGAAGAGGGGATAGTGGATATGATATTGGCCAAAGTTGTGCGTATCAAGACCATCTTAGCCAACGATGGCAAGACGATAGCTTCGGAAGGCGTAGAAGGTAACTATTTCGATATAATCAACTACGCAGTGTTTAACCTCATAAAGATGACCGAAAATGAAAAAGAGTGATACCTTAGTGGCCTTTATGCGGATGGTAGGTGATGCCTGCCGTACGCTGTTGGCGTTTGTATTCCTGTTCTCGGGTGCAGTAAAGGCAGTAGACCCATTAGGCACGACCTATAAGATAGAAGACTATCTGAAGGCCTTTGGCGGATGGTTCACCGACCTGCTGCCTTTTGCCTTTGCTGCCGCCGTGTGCCTGATAGCGGTAGAGTTCGTACTGGGCTTCTGCATGCTCCTCAACGTGCGTTCGCAATGGACGAGTTGGATAGCCCTGGTGTTCTACTTGGTCATGACACCCCTTACACTCTATATCGCCCTCAACAACCCGGTCAGCGACTGCGGATGCTTTGGCGATGCACTGCTGCTGACCAACTGGCAGACGTTCTACAAGAATATAGTACTCTTGGCTCTGGTTATCATTCTGCTATGTTGCCGCAAGGAGATGCGCCCGCTGTGGTTGCCATGGATGGAAGGCGTATTGGCTGCTGCCGGAGTCATCATAGTAGGCGGGTTTATGGCCTACAACATGACGCACCTGCCCATATGGGACTTCCGCCCGTATAAGGTAGGCAATAACCTGCCGGCGCTGATGGAGATGCCCGATGATGCCGAGCCAGACCAATATGAGATAAGTTTTGTATACGAGAAAGACGGCCAGCAACAGGAGTTCACCTTGGACAACTATCCTAAGAATGACTCTACCTGGACCTTCGTGCGCCAAAACTCACGCCTGGTCAAGAAAGGCTACGAACCGCCTATCCATGACTTCGAGATACTGACTATGGACTACGAGGACATCACCTACGACATCCTGGAAAGCGAAGAAGAGGTGACGCTGGTCATTATGTACGACTTGGCTAAAGTGGACCGCAAGCAGATGGATAAACTGATGTACATCATCCACGAGCACAGTCGTGTCTACTTCCTGACCGGTTCGGGTGAGGACGAGGTTATCGCCTTTGCCGAAGAGTTAGGCTTGGACGAGGAGACGATGATGAGCACTTTCTGCTATACCGATCCCGTCACGCTCAAGACTATCGTCAGAGCCAACCCGGGCGTAGTAGTGCTCAAGAACGGCACCGTAATAGAGAAGCATAACATGCGTCAACTATAAGATGGACGAAGGGATACTGACATTATCGGATTTGAAGACCGGCGAACGGGCGGTAGTACTGAAGGTTCATGGTCACGGCGGATTCCAACATCGCGTGCTGGAGTTAGGCTTCGTGCGCGGGGAAGAGGTGAGGGTAGTGAAGAACGCCCCGCTCCTGGACCCGGTGGAATATGAGATAATGGGCAGTCACGTCTCCCTCCGTCGCAGCGAGGCGCAACATATAGAAGTAATATCGCTGGACGAACAAGCGCACCCGGACAATACCTTTCACGGCACTATCGAAGAACATGTGCGGCAGGAGGTAGAGGAACGCAGTCACGAGATAACCGTAGCCTTAGTGGGCAATCCTAACTGCGGCAAGACATCGTTCTTCAATATGGTGACGGGCTTGCGAGAAAAAGTAGGCAACTACTCAGGCGTAACCGTTGATGCCAAAGCTGCTACCTTCCCCTTCCGTGGCTATACCATACACATGGTCGACCTGCCGGGCACCTATTCGCTGGCGGAGTTCTCGCCCGAAGAGTTGTATGTGCGCGACTTCTTAAGTAATCGTCACCCCGACGTAGTACTCAATATCGTCGATGCCGGTAATCTGGAGCGTAACCTGTTCTTGACTACCCAACTTATCGACCGCAATCCCAGTATGGTGATGGGATTGAATATGTACGACGAATTGGAACGCAGCGGAGATAAATTGGATATAGCAGCTCTGAGCGAGATGTTAGGTTTTCCCATCGTGCCTATGGTTGCCCGCACGGGAAGAGGTTCCGACGAGGTGCTGGAACAGGTGGTAGCCGTATACGAGGGGCAAGAGAAAACCAAACATATCCACATTAACTATGGCCGTAACGTAGAAGAGTGCATTGATGAAATCAAAACCCTCATCTATGCCCACACCGATATGCACGCCGACTATCCGGGACGTTATATGGCCTTGCGACTGCTGGAGAATGACCACCGCGCCCAACAGGAGTTGGCTTCGCTGCCCAATATAGAAGAGATAGAAACTTGTGCCGCGCGTTGCCGCGAACGTATCGAACACGAATACAAAGACGATATAGCCGGTGTACTGTCCGGACTCAAATACGGCTTTATACGCGGCGCCTTGAGTGAGACACTCGAACGCGCCGAGGCCCAGCAACAGTGGCGTATGACCAATGCGGTAGATACGCTACTGACGAATAGATGGCTCGGTATACCTATCCTCCTTCTCTTTATGTGGGTGATGTTTGAAACGACCTTCCGCTTGGGCGGCGTCATACAAGGATGGATGCAAGCGGGAATAGATGCTTTAAACGCATGGGTGCTGACGGTGATGGACGCGGGTATGTTGCGTGACCTGATAACCAATGGCCTGATAGCCGGCGTAGGCGGCGTATTGGTGTTCCTACCCAATATATTGATACTATTCTTGTTCATCTCTATCTTGGAGGACACCGGCTATATGGCGCGTGCAGCCTTTATCATGGATAAGATGATGCACCGCATAGGCTTGCACGGCAAATCGTTCATTCCCTTTATTATCGGTTTCGGTTGCAGTGTACCTGCCGTAATGGCTACACGCACATTGGAGAATCCCAAAGATAGGATAGTCACGATGCTGACGGTCCCCTTTGTATCGTGTGCCAATAGGTTGGCGGTATATATCATGCTGGTGGACGCGTTCTTCGATAACTATCAGGCTTTGATACTGCTGGCTATATACCTATTGGGCGGATTGGTAGCTATTGTGACCTCGCTGGTGCTGAACCGACTGGTGTTCCGCGATGCGAGTGATCAGTTCGTCATGGAGTTGCCTCCCTATCGGCTGCCCAGTGCCAGAAATGTGGCTGTGCATCTGTGGGATAAATCGAAAGTTTATCTCAAGCAGATAGGCACCATCATCCTGCTGGCCAGTATAGCCGTCTGGGCGTTGGGCTATTTCCCGCACGACGAGGATTTGACACAGGTCGAACAGCTTGAACAGTCGTATATCGGTCAGGCCGGCAAGCTTATCGAACCTGCAGTGACGCCCATGGGCTTGCATTGGCAGGAAGGTATATCCCTCCTCACCGGCTGTGCCGCTAAGGAGTTGATTATATCGTCCATGCAGATTTTCTATGGTGGCGATTTAACCACCAGTCAGATGGATGCTGCTGCAGCCTTGGCGATGATGGTGTTCCTGATGTTGTATTTCCCTTGTATGGCTACTATCGTGGCGATAGCTAAAGAAGGTGGACGCCGCTGGGCTGTCTTCTCGGCTCTCTATAGTACGACTGTAGCATGGGTACTGGCGGTAATAGTGTACCAGGTGGGCAGACTGATAGGATGATGCAGGAGGTGATGGTATATGGTGTGCTCGCACTGACCGCAATAGCGATTATCGTGCTCATCGTGCGCCGATGGCGTAAGCCGGACGAGTGTGCTCAGGGGTGCACGGAATGTCCGCTCAGAGAAGGATGTAAGAAGGTAAAAGATTAGAGTTTATGGTTGAGAGTTTAGAGGTTGTGAAAAAGATTATCTTAGCTATAGTATTTGGGATGATGGTGCTACCTATATGGGCGCACTTACAAGGTATCGTATTGGACGACAAGGGCGAACCCTTGGCGGGAGCCAATGTGTGGTGGGAAGGTACTACAGTGGGTACAGCTACCGATGCTGAGGGATTTTTTGAAATCGAACCTATACGTCAGACTAAGGTGCTGATATGTTCCTATTTGGGCTACCGCAACGATACAACGGTTATCAAAGACCGTAGTCTGATTAAGATAGTGATGGTATCGGACGAGGTGCTGGACGAGGTGACGATTACCGAACGCAAGTTGTCAGTGATGCGCTCCCGTTTCTCGGCCTTTGATGTGCAGACCATAGGTCGCGAAGAACTGTGTCGTGCTGCGTGCTGCAACCTTAGTGAGTCGTTCGAAACCAATGCCTCTGTAGACGTATCCTACGCCGATGCGGCTACGGGTGCCAAACAGATACGATTATTGGGACTAAGCGGCACCTATGTGCAACTGTTAGGTGAGAACTGCCCTGCTGTACGCGGTTTGGCGCAATCGTATGGGATGAGTTATATCCCGGGACCGTGGATGGAATCGATACAGGTCAGCAAAGGAACCTCGTCGGTTCGCAATGGCTATGAGGCTATCGCCGGCCAAATCAATGTGGAATACCTCAAACCGCAACTGCAGAACCCTATCGAACTGAATGCCATGCTCAACACTGACCTGCGTGCCGAAGTGAATATGACGGGCGGATGGGATATACCTATTCCCAATGACCCGATGTTGGGCACACTATCTACCGGCGTCATGGCGCACTACCAGATTGACCGACTTGGCATGGATGCGAATAAAGACGGCTTCTTGGACCGTCCGATGAACCAGCAACTGAATATCCTTAATCGCTGGTATTACAAGAACGACGAGTATACCTTCCAATTCCTGGTGCGTGGTCTGCATGATGACCACTGGGGAGGACAGCGCAAAGATCGCGCTTGGAAGAAACATAAGGTAGTATTCCCTAATCCTCCGTACCTGATAGACCTGCATACCGACCGCATAGAAGGGTTTATGAAGAACGGCATCATCTTAGATGAAGAGACAGGTATGTCGATAGGTATCATCACCTCAGCTTCGTACCATAAGCAGCAGAATAAATATGGTCCGCGTCAGTGGAATGCTGCACAAACGAATGCCTACCTCAATGCTATGTTCGAGAACCACTGGGACGGACAACCCATATTGGGCGGTAAAGAGAATACACATTCTTTGACGGCAGGCGTGAGCGTCAACTATGACCGTTATGATGAGACCGCGGATAGCATTGGCGGACTTGCCGCACCGCGTGCCGACTTGGGACGACAGGAAGTAACACCCGGTGTGTTTGCCGAATATACCTACAAGATAGGGGACGAGTTCTCCTTAGTAGCAGGCGTCAGAGGCGACTGGTCATCGCGTTACGGATGGTTCTGCACGCCCCGTATGAATGTGCGCTATGCTCCCTTCCCCTGGTGGACGATACGTGCCTCGGCCGGATTGGGGTACCGTAGTCCGAACCTCATAGCCGATAATGCGCAGTTTATGCCGTCCAACCGTGTATGGAACTACGGTAAGGTGAAGCAGGAACGGGCTGTCAATACCGGCTTGACATTGACGTTTGATATCCCCTTAGGCAATAGAAATATGCAACTGTCGGCCGAGTATTACTATACGCGCTTCCTAGATTGCGTCGTAGCCGATATGGATAGCAGCCGCTACGGAGTAGTGTTCTACAACCTGAGTGATGTGAGCGGTGCGCAGTCGTTCAGTCATAATGCCCAGATAGAGGCTACGATAGAGATACTGCGCGGCTGGACGATGACGGCCGCCTTCCGTTATACCGATGTGCGGCAGACAACGTGGAATAGCGCCAAAGGCGATTATGACTTGCGCCGCAAAGTGCTGACCAATCGCTTCAAGGGTGTGATAACTACCAGTTATGTCACGCCCCTCAAGACCTGGCAATTCGATGTCACGGCACAATTCAACGGTCCCGGTCGTTTGCCTGACGGACTGCCAAAGAGTCGCTACCCCTGGTATCCCCAATTGATGGCACAGGTGACGAAGTATTTCAAGCACAATGTGTCAATCTATGTGGGAGCAGAGAATATGACCAATTATACTCAAGCGGATCCTATCTTGGGCGATAGAGATGCACAAGGAATCATCCGCACCGACACACCGGAGTTTGATGCGTCTACCGTGTGGGGCCCCACCCGCGGATGGATGCTATATGTTGGTATGCGATGGGCATTAGATAGAAAGGAGAACTAAACGATGCGACGACTAATCATATGGTTGGCAGCCATGATGCTGCTGTTTACTGTAGTGGACGAGGCTGCGGCTAAAGCCAATAAGCAGACCGTGGTCTTTTATGTTAATATCCACTGCCAAGGGTGCATCGATAAGATATATAAGACCATAGCCTTTGAGAAAGGCGTTAAGGACCTGAAATGTGACCTAAACAAGAAGACGGTCGAGGTAACCTATGATGCTAATAAAACCGATGTGCCGACCCTGCAGAAGGCCTTTAAGGCCATCGGTAAACCGGCTTATTTAACCAAAGAAGAATTACGATTATGAGACATCTGTTATGGTTGTGCTGCTGCGTGCTGACGTTGGGAGCAAGTGCACAGGATTTCTCGTTGCCGGCTTTCCCCGGCGCTGAGGGTTTCGGTAAGTATACCTCGGGCGGACGAGGAGGCAAGGTGGTCTATGTAACCAATCTGAACGACAACGGTGAGGGGTCGCTGCGATGGGCCTTACAGCAGTATCCGAACGATCCGTTGACGGTGCTCTTTGCTGTAAGCGGAGAGATACGCCTGGAGAGTATGCTGCGCATCAACCGTAAGAACTACACGATAGCCGGACAGTCAGCGCCCGGACTGGGAATAGTCATCACGCACCATAAAGTCAACTTCGGCGGCAGCGAGAACTTTATTGTCCGCAATATCCGCTTCCGCATAGGACAGTTGAGCACCCAAGGAGATACATTGACGCAAAATGCTGTAGGAGCCGAGAACTGTATGTACTATATCTTTGACCACTGCGATTTCGGATGGTCTATTGAGGAGAATATGAATTCGTACGACAGCCATTTTATTACCGTACAATATTGCATCGTTCACGAGGGCTTGTACAACGCCGGACACCCCAAGGGCGCCCGCGGATATGGCAGTCAATGGGGCGGTTCTCCGGCTTCGTTTCATCATAACCTGTTGGTGCATAACAACCAGCGCTCGTGTCGATTCAACGGCTCGCAGAGCAATGATTATGTCACCTATATCGACTATATCAATAACGTTGTCTACAACTACGGTGGCGGGTCGAATGGATGCTACGGAGGCGAGAATACTGCTAACTTGGCCCAAGGAGAATACAACGGCCTCAATTCGGTACACGAATGCAATATGCTGAATAATTACTACCGTATGGGGCCCAATACGACCAATAGCACCCTGCTCTTCGTTATGTCAAGTTATGCGCGTAAGAATGCTACTTCGTGGGGACCGTCAAAATGGCATCTGAGCGGCAATGTTATGGACGGCAAGGATGCCCTGACGCAGGATAATAAGTCGGGATTCAAGAGTGAGAAGACTTATACCGTAGACCAACTGTTGGTGGATACGGTTATTCGTACCGCTACGCCCTGGTATCGCTGGACTGCTGACTCAGTGTACGGACGCTACGATTGGGCGTCACTGGCTTATGCTGCGCAACCCTATCAGACTGCCGAAGAGGCCCTGCAGACCGTCTTAGATACAGCAGGAGCTTTTCCGCGTGACCATGTGGAGAAACGCTTGGTCAACGATACCCGGATGACAAGTTATACCTTTACGGGCAGTAAGAGTCGGAGAAAAGGTGTCATCGATGTAGAGACCGATGCAGAAGGTTTTTATGCTTATCCCGAAGTAACCGCCGCAGAGGATACCGATGGCGACGGTATGCCCAACGAGTGGGAGACGGCACACGGTCTGAATCCTGATGTGCCGGACCAAAATACGATAGCCGCATCGGGGTATACGATGCTGGAGGAGTATTTGAACGGACTCATGCTCATGCGCACACCGATGGATGACGGATGGCAGCCGGTAGAGGATGCCTTAGAGGAAGTAAAAGCCGATGTACGCAGCCAAAGATACAATGTACTCGGCCAGCCCGTAGGCGCCGAGTACAAAGGTATTGTCATTCGTGACGGTAAGAAGTATTATTGAACGTGCCAGGTGCAGTCATCTTCGATGATGAAGGTGCAGTTGCCGGCTAATTCTTGGATATCAGAAGTCTGACTGCCTCCTTCGGCATCAAAGTTATTGAAGACTACATTCACACTCTTCACATCCGCTGGGAAGGTGTACATGTATACGCCTCGGGTGACAGGATCCGGCTTCAGTGCTGTGCCAGGCCATGACTCGGTAAGCATCTTACCTTCCGGAGTCCAAGCATACATATTTACATGCGTCCAGGTCTTAGGACGTACGCGTACAATAATTGGTCCGCGTTGTTTCTTTTCGCCATACGGATAAGGCATTGTGCGGTTCTCGCTATGAGCGAGCAAACGAATACTGAGTGTTCCCTGTGCACCGTGCGTGGATACGAAGGTGAAGAGAACCGTATCGCCAATAGCGGGCAGTTCCTCATCTTCTATTGACGGATAGGGATACCATACACCGCCGTCCAAACCGTCGGACGAGAGGTTGGCACCGGCAGCACCCCATACACCGCGGTATTCAAATATTCCTTCGCTGACAGGCTCCATCTCGGCCCACGTCCAGTTATCTCCGTTCCAGGGGTGCTTGATCCATACGGCAGTAGCTACTACGGCTTCGTCGCAGGGAGTTACGGCCCACGCCTTAATATTGACCCATACTACAGCGCCATCAGCTATACTGTCCAACTTAGGTTGATTGCCATTCTCGTATAGCAGGTGAGCAGGACCTTGCAGCAGCACTACGTTGGGGAACATAGGATCGGTTGCTGAGCCGCGAGGAGCCCATTGATACGACCAACCGGCTTCGCTCTTCTCCTCCGGAATAGCCAATACCTTAACGGATAAGTCCGGCGCATAGGGCAGGGTTAGTGTGTACCAGTCTTTTTGTCCGGCTAAGGGAGCAAAAGTATAATCAAGATTAGCGGCATCGTAGGCATTCATCGTTCCCACGGCATATATACCGTTGCAGGTACCCGCAGGGGTATGAACGGCTAATGTAACCGAACCCTTGGCCGGTGCGGCTATTTCGGGTAAGGCGATAGGCGCATCGTTCTTATTGGCGCCGGTACCTCCGCACGAAGGCAACAGAATAGTCGTCATCAAGGCGGCGGTTAAGGTAAGCAAAAGGGAAGAAATGTGTTTCATATGAGCAGGTATTTTAAGGGTTATCAATCGCAGTATGTTTGCTATTCGGGTACAAAGTTACTGTTTTTTCATGACTTGACAAAATTTTTATGTATTAATTTCTTAAAAATTTGCATAAATGCAAAAAAAAGTGTACCTTTGTGGCCTAATTTAGAACGTATATGGGACTTTTTTCTTTTACACAAGGTATTGCTATTGACTTAGGCACGGCGAACACGATTATTATCGCCGATGATGAGGTGGTAGTAGACGAGCCGTCTGTAGTGGCTATAAGCGCAGCGGATAATAAGATGATGGCTGTCGGTCGTCGTGCGCAGCAGATGATAGGTAAGGGCGGAACGTTTATTCGTACGGTGCGTCCGTTGCGTGACGGTGTGATTGCCGACTTCTACGCTTGCGAGATGATGATTCGCGGTATGATTAAGATGATTCCTAAGCAGTCGCGTCTGTTTACGCCGAGTATTCGTATGGTAGTATGTATTCCTTCGGGTAGTACGGAGGTGGAGATACGTGCGGTGCGCGACAGCTCGGAGCATGCCGGAGGTAGAGATATCTATATGATCTACGAGCCTATGGCTGCTGCTATAGGTATGGGAATAGATGTGGAGAGTCCGGAAGGATGTATGGTGGTGGATATCGGTGGTGGTACTACGGAGATTGCCGTTATCTCGTTGGGCGGTATTGTGACCAATAAGAGTATTAAGATTGCCGGTGATGATTTCAATGCCGACATCGTGGAATATATGGGACGCATGCACAATATCCGTATTGACGAGCCTACGGCGGAGCGTATTAAGATTGCTGTGGGGAGTGCGTTGCCGGAGTTGAAGGAGCCGCTGGACGACTATATCGTGATAGGCCCGAATAAGGTAACGGCTCTGCCGATGCAGGTGCCTGTATCGTATCAGGAGATTGCCCATTGCTTAGAGAAATCGATAGCTAAGATAGAGAACGCTATCCTGCAGGCTTTGGAGGCTACACCTTCGGAGTTGTATGCCGATGTGGTGAACCGCGGAATATGGTTGACGGGTGGCGGTGCCTTGTTGCATGGTCTGGCCGAACGTCTGACCAACCGTATCACTATTCCTTTCCACGTAGCGGATGATCCTTTGCACGCCGTAGCGCGCGGAACAGGTATTGCGCTGAAGAATACGCAGAACTTCGGTTTTCTGATTCGTTAACCGTAGGCTATGCGCAACCTGGTGCAGTTCATAGTACGGAACAGCCACTTCCTCCTATTTATCGTTTTGGAGGTAGTGGCTTTCCTGCTTATTATTACCCGCCAGGCTTATCCCCGCAGTACGATGATGACGGCCGCCAATAGTGTATCGGCCGGAGTGAATGGCGGAGCGGATTATATGGCACAATATTTCGGCTTGCGAAGCGACAATATGCAGCTCAATGACGAGGTGTGCCGTTTGCAGGCTGAGGTGGAGCGATTGACGAACCTGTTGGAAGGGCAGACAGAAACAGATGCCGCGGCAGCGGGGTATCAGTATGCCCATCTGGGATACCAAATGATTCCGGCTAAGGTAATCGATATCGCTACGGGAAACGAACGCAACTATCTGACGCTCAATAAGGGACTCAGAGACCATATTGAGGTAGGACAAGGTGTAATAGAAGGCAACAGTGTTGTAGGTATAGTCAGCAGTGTGAATGAACATTTTTCATTGGTAGTGCCCGTAATACATATAGGTACACACCTGTCATCGCGTATCGCCAAGAACGGTTATATAGGTTTTACACGCTGGTCGGGTGTTGACTCGCGTCATGCACAGCTGACGGAGATAGGCCGACATATCGAGGTGACGCCGGGTGATAGTGTTATCACCAGCGGACTGACAGCAACTTTCCCGGAGGGATTGATGATAGGTGTGATAGAGCGCGCCGACCTGGATGAGGGCGATGATTACTACCGTATCCGTATGCGTCTGACAACCGACTTCAAACGGCTACGTTATGTACAGGTGTTGGCCAATCCTATGGCAGACGAGATGCAATCTATTCAGCAACGATGAACAATATAGTACGACATAGTTTACGTTTTGTGTGGGTGATACTGTTGCAGGTCTTGCTATTCAATAACCTGCATTGGTTGGGCATTGCTCATCCGTATATCTATATCTTATTTCTATTGTTCCTGCCTGCCTCGTGGCCTCGTTGGACGGAGATGCTGATAGGGGCCTTTACAGGTGTGATAATGGATATTGCCTGCAGCAGTCCCGGGGTACATATGTCGGCTTGTGTGGCTATAGCCTATCTGCGGCCGTTGCTGTTACGACGCCTGGTACAGGAGGTCGAACGTATTGATACAGAGATTCGCTCCTATACGATAGGTCTGCAACCGTTTGTGGTCTTGTGCGCCATCTTGATACCGCTGCACCATGCGATGGTGGTAGTATTGGAGGCGTGGAATCTGCATATGTTCGGTTGGCAGGTGTTGAGTATATTGTTGAGCAGTATACTGACGATGGTGTTGGTTCTTCTCTTTGACCGTACTAAATAAATGATTAACGACAGGTATTACAAGCGCAGATATGTCATTGCCGGCATAGCCATACTGGTGGTGTTGGTATATGTGGTGCGTTTATTTATCCTGCAGGTGGTGGATAATACCAAGAGTGCCAAGGCCGACAGTAATGCCCTTGTACGTCAGGTGGTCTATCCTTCACGTGGCCTGATATACGATCGTAATGACTCGCTGCTGGTCTTCAATCAACCTATCTATGAGGTGTTGCTGGTGGTGAAGGAGATGGGGGCAAGTTTTGATACCCTGGCTTTCTGTCACGCTTTGCATATCGACAGCGTGCAATTTGTGGAGCGTATAACGCAGATACGCGATAAACGTCGCAACCGCGGTTATTCGCCTTATACGCCTCAGGTATTTATGGGGCAATTGCAGAAAGAAGATGTATCGCTATTGCAAGAGCGTTTGTTCCAATTCCCGGGTGTGACGATTCGTCAGCGTACCCTGCGCGATTATACCTACAACGCTGCGGCGCATCTGCTGGGGAGCGTGGGCGAGGTCAATCAGCGTGACCTGGATCGCGACAGTTACTATCAGCAGGGAGATTATTCGGGACGTGACGGCATAGAGAGACAGTATGAACAGCTCTTGCGTGGTCAGAAAGGTGTAGAGGTGCTGATGCGTGACTCACGCGGTCGTATACGCGGCTCGTACCATGATGGCGAATTGGACCGCACCCCGGTAGCGGGTACTGACTTGCACCTGAGTGTAGATATTTGCTTGCAACAGCTGGCGGAACAACTGTTAAGTGAGCATATAGGCAGTGCGGTAGCCATAGAGCCTGCGACCGGTGAAGTCTTGGCCTTAGTCAGTCAACCGGCATGGGACCCAAAGACATTGGTAGGAAGGCAACGTAGCAAGAATTACAATGCCCTGCTTAACGATGAACATAAACCCTTGATGAATCGTGCCGTACAAGCGCAGTATCCTCCAGGGTCGACCTTCAAACTGCTGCAGACCTTAGTGTGCCTGCAAGAAGGCGGTATAACGCCCCGCACCGAATATCCGTGTGCCGGTCCGGCATCAACGCCTATAAAGTGTACCCACAACCATGGTTCGCCGGTCGACTTGCTCTCGGCTATAGAGCAGAGTTGCAATCCCTATTTCTGGTGTGCCTTCCGCGACATGTTGCAGAAAGACGGTTACGGTACAGACAATACACTTTTCCGCCATCGGTACGAACTATGGCGTAACGATATCTTGCGTTTTGGCTTGGGACAGAAATTCACCGACTCGGATATCCCTGACCAAGTGAGCGGTAGCGTACCGTCCACTAAACTTTTTGATCGCTTATACGGCAAGAAAGGATGGAAAGCTATCACTATCCGTTCGCTCAGTATAGGGCAAGGCGAGATATTGGTGACCCCCTTACAATTGGCTAACCAGGCGGCTTGTATCGCCAACGGCGGGTACTATATCTCTCCCCATCTGTTGCATAACGATTCGTCGTGGGTTCGCCATGAGACAGGTATTAAGCCCTCGTATTTCGATTTGGTCAAGGCGGGCATGCTTCGCGTGATGACCAACGGTACGGGACGCTGGCACAACTCGCCCGAATGGCGTATGTGCGGTAAGACGGGTACTGTACAGAATCCGCACGGCAAGGACCACGCTATCTTTATCGGTTTCGCTCCGCAGGATGACCCGAAGATAGCGGTGGCGGTAGTGGTGGAAAATGTGGGATTCGGTGCTACGTGGGCTTGTCCTATCGCTACTAAGATGATGAGGCAGTACCTGCAGCAATACTGGCCAGAATTGAAGACACAGGAATGAACAGACGCAATAATATATGGGCAGGAGTAGACTGGACGGTTATCGCCCTCTTCTTATGTTTGGCTATCTTCGGATGGTTGAATATCTACGGAGCAGGGTATACCTTTGAACAGAGTAGCATCTTCTCGTTCTCCAACCGTGCGGGTAAGCAATTTGTATGGTTGATGGGGGCGTTGGTGTTGGGCTTCTGTATCCTGCTCATTGATGAGCGCACGTACGACATATTGGGCTATTGGTTATACGGAGCGACGATATTGTTACTATTGATAACACCCCTGTTGGCGCACGATATCAAAGGCTCGCTATCGTGGATATCCTTTGGCCCTGTCAGCCTGCAACCAGCCGAGTTAGCCAAGTGCTTTACCGCTATTGCGGTCGCTAAATATATGGGGCGATACGGGTTTACTATCCATTCATGGAAAGATTGGATTATCCCGTGCACTATGGTGTTGCTGCCTATGGTCATCATCATGTTCCTGCAGCGCGAGACAGGTTCTGCCTTAGTGTTCCTGGCCTTCCTCTTGCCTTTCTATCGTCAGGGTATGACCGGTAAGATTATGGGCTCGGGAGTATTGGTTATACTGACCTTTGTGCTGGTGATGAAGTTGAATCTTATTCCCGAATCGGTACTCAATAAGGTACTGCAACCTCACCAACTGATGCGTATAGAGGTGTTGTTGGGCATGAAAGATGATCCGACGGGAGCAGGCTATAATGTCAATCAATCGCTTATTGCTATCGGATCGGGTGGCTGGAGTGGCAAAGGATATCTGATGGGTACGCAGACAAAACTCAAGTTCGTACCGGAGCAGGATACCGACTTTATCTTCTGTACAGTAGGCGAAGAGTGGGGATTCTTAGGCTCGATAGGGGTATTGTTAGTGTACCTGTGGTTTATCTTGCGGCTCATCAAGATTGCCGAACGACAGCGGGACACGTTCAGTCATATATATGCTTATTGCGTAGCCTCTATCTTCTTGGTACACCTGACGATAAATATTGGAATGGTGTTAGGCTTACTGCCGGTCATCGGTATTCCCTTACCGATGTTTAGTTATGGCGGATCGTCGTTGTGGGGATTTACGCTGCTGCTCTTTATCTTGCTGCGCATGGATGCTTCGCGCATCAATAAGCTTCAATAATCTTGTATATACCTCCCGGCAGCCCTTTTACTATGCCGTTAATCTCCATCATCATCAAGGCGGAGGAGACGGCCGAATAGTCTAATCCGCTCTCCATTACCAGCAGGTTGATATGCAGTCCGTCCGGTTCTTGACGCAGGCGGTTGAGCAGTTGTTTCTGGGTGTCATCGAGGTCGGCGAACATCTCGTTCATAGCTGTTTGTACCGGTTGACGAGCGGCCGATTCCCACTGCATAGCTTGAACCAGGTCGTCAGCATTCTCAATGAGGGCGGCTTTTTGGTCACGAATAAGGATATTGCATCCGTGTGCCAACTCGTCACTCGGCCGACCGGGGAAGGTGAAGACATCACGACTATAGTCATTAGCCATGCGAGCGGTAATCAGACTACCGCCGCGGGCACGCGATTCCACTACTACCACCGCATCTGCCAATCCGGCTACTATACGATTACGCGCCACAAAATGCGGAGCCAGAGGTTCTGTGCCGCTCGGATATTCGGTGATGATGCCGCCACGCGTCAAAGCTTCTACTGCTACGGGACGATGCAGCGCCGGATAGATACGGTCCAAACCGTGTGCCGGGATAATAAGTGTTGGAATACCGGCTTCTAAGGCTGCACGATGAGCGGCCACGTCTATGCCGTAGGCTAACCCGCTGACGATAGTGACATCCTGTAGCATGTCAGCGATATCCAATACCAGACGACGGGTGAGTTCTTTGCCTCGTTCCGACGCGTTGCGTGTACCCACGATAGAGATATACTTACCCAGATTGGCTTCTACGTGTCCTTTGGTATATAGGACGGTCGGCGCATCAGGGCATTGCTTGAGACGATAAGGGTATTCGGCGTCTTCGGGGAGGAGAACACCTATATGATGCTGCTCTATAAACTCCGCTTCGCGCCGAGCCTGATCCAGCATTTCCTGCTGCTGTGGCTCATCAATATGTCCCCATACAGATTCGGCACTGCCGTATGCAGTGATGAGTTCCCGCTGATGCCGGAGACGATTGCGAAACAGCATGGACAGGGCGATACGATATAGACGTTCTTGATCAATCATGACGATAGGTGAAGCGTAGGATGGGGAACATAAGACCTATACCGATGACGGTGCCGAGGATGTCTGCCAACCAGTCGAGCCACTCACCGGCACGTGGAGGAAAGAAGTACTCCTGGAGAATCTCTATCAATCCTCCATATAGGATAGGTAGCACTACAACCAATATATATTTACGCACACGCGGCGCGTGGGCGCGCGTCAAATCCCATAGAAAGATGGCGGATAAGCATGTGTAAGCCAACATATGTCCCCATTTATCGGCAAAGCGTATATGCGGCAGCGGTGCTAATGGCTGTGTCAGCAGGCTGGCATATAGGATGCCTGCCGCCACAAGGATAGTGGGGATATACGGGGCGCGGGGCATACGTTAGAGTTTAGCACCAAAACTCAGGTCGCCTGCATCACCCAAGCCGGGAACGATATATTTATGCTCGTTGAGGATGGGATCGATAGCGGCGCACCAAAGGGTAATATCGTCAGCATCGTGCGTAGCCTCACGCAGATAGTCAATAGCTTGCGGCGTAGCTATTGTGCAGCATATATGCACATGACTGGGACGACCGTGTTTGAGCAGTGACAGATAGGAAGCATCCATCGACAGACCGGTCGCCAGCATCGGGTCAGCGATGATAAGCGTCTTGCCCTCGATAGATGGAGCAGCTACATACTCTGCTACAATCTCCAATTCGCCTTTGTCATTCACTCGACGGTAGGCACTGAGGAAGGCATTCTCCGCATGGTCAAAGACGCGCAGCATACCGGTATACAGCGGCAGTCCGGCGCGCAGGATAGTTGCCAATACAAGGGAATCGGACGCAATGTTGACTTGTGCTACACCCAGCGGTGTCTGTACGTTGGTCTGCTCGTAGTGGAGCGTCTTACTCAATTCGATAGCCATCACTTCACCGATACGCTCGATGTTGTGACGAAAACGCAGACTGTCTTTTTGGATGTTCACATCGCGAATCTCGCGGAGATAATGGTTGAGCACGCTGTTCTGCTCGGATAGGTTGATGACTTTCATATTATGTAAAATGCTTAATGACACTGGTTCCGTAAATCTTACTTACGGGAATGACGGGCATCTTCTCTTCACCAAAGTCCAGGACTATCTCTCCTTCCACGCGGCGCATCAGGCGTACGCGCTCCAAGTTGACGATAAACGAACGATGGCAACGGATAAGACGTGTATTGCGAAAACGCCATTCTATATTTTTGAGTGAGTTGCGAATCAATAACGATTGCATCTTACCGGCATTCATATAATGTATCTGCACGTAGTTGTCGGCGGCCTCCAGGTAGTAGACCGTCTCGGGCTTGGCGGATAACTTAAGGTCGCCGCGTTCGTCGTAGAAGTTAAACATCGTCAGTTCCTCGCTTACGGGCGCCTCTTCCGGTTCGTTTTTCTTCTCCAACAGCGTTTGCAACTGGGAATTGATGTGTATCATCACTAATATGATGAGCAGCAGCAATCCCATCTCCGCCCACATGAGCCAGGTCTGGTAGGTGCTTATCCAATCGGAGATAAGAACAGGTTTGAAGAACAGGGCGCAAAAAAGTGTCAGGGCTATCAGACCCAACACCAATAGAACAATGTTCCACTTATTTTGCAGATATGCTATGAATGCTTTTCTCATCAAAACTTCCAACTGATACCTATCAAGCCGTGAATACCTTGACTCTGGTAATGATAGTAGATGTCGTTATGACGGTGAATAATATTGTCCAACTCAACCCATCCGGCCAGCCATTTATTGAACTCGTAGCGGGCACCGATATTGATGTCGACGGTGCATTTGAGGTTCTCGTTGCCGGTAGAGGTCAGCGCCTTGCGTGATCCTGCGAAATAGCTGTGCAGGTAAAGCGACCATTTACTGTCGATATGGCAATCTACGCGCAGGTTGGCATCCCACATGGGGCGGTCGTAGTTGGTGCGGGTATAAACTACATTCTCGCCCAGCGTGTTGATGTCCTCCATCGTCCAGTGATAATAGTGTCCGTCGGCCAAGATGTGTACGATATCCTGATAATGCCATGTCAATTCGGCTCCTACCGTCCAGCGCTGCCAATCGCTATAGAAGAAGCGCGGGTCTGGCATCGTCTGGTCGGCATAGAAGACCGCATTATTCATCAAATAGGCATAACGGGCATGCACATCAATGAGCATATTGTCGATAGGCTTAATCTTCAATCCCAAGTAGGCATTCACCGGCGTATAGGCACATACATGTTCCGAGGTGATTCCTTCGGCCAGCACGAGGTAGGGATTCATGTTCACATAGCCGCGCATGAGGCCGTCATCAAACTGCCCTTTAGCACCGCCGTACAAAGCCAGCCAAGAGGGGATAATACGGTATTCTACATCGATATCCGGCGAGGGGGCAAAACTGAGATTACCGTTGCCCGACATAAACTTACCTTCACCTATATTCATGTCGATATTCGCTCCCACGCGCACGCGAACAGAGGTGTTCTCGTAGCGATAGTAGGGATTGAGGCGGATATTATGCTTTGGATTGGTCTTGCTCTTTGGTATCAAAGCCTCGTCAGCGATGGTATAGAACGCATTCTGTACTGTCAGTGTCGCTCCTGCGTGGTGCGATTCTCCGTTCCACTCTACATTACCTTGGGTGCGTATCTTATGCTCAGTAGCGTTACGCTCCATGACATACGCATTGTAGCCGGTCTCGGCCCACCAGGTAATATCTGCATCTTTCTTGGAGCGCATACCTACATTGGTGTGCACATCCCAAATCGACTGTTTGTCATCTTTCTTGAGGTCGCCGTACGATTTGATACTCAACTTACCGTCGCCGTCGTAGTAACGTCCGTAACGGGTGTAGAAAAGATTACCGCCGTTGATATCGAAATAGACATCGTACTCCGAGAAGCGTTTCATAAAGTCCATCCCTATCGTACTGGTCTCCCACGTGCTGCGACCCCACTCGGCATCATGTTTAGCCCAAATATTCAGGTCTATGCCTCGTGCCGAACGCTCCGTATGGCCGTCTGGACGCTTGCCGTTGCGGAAGATAGCATAGCCGAAGTCCAAGAGGGTGTTCTTATGTCCTACACCTACTTTCAAATGACCTCCGCCTTGATTGGGTTGATTGAAACGTATAGAGGACGAACGCAGAGGACTGACATTGAAGTCGGCCTTGAGAGCGCGGCTGTAGTCCGAGTACTCAACGGAAGCTTGCGGCTGCTGTTCTTCGATACGTTGAGGCTTGACGCTCATCTTACCCGCACTACTGATGACGGGCTGGAACTCACGTTCAACAGTTACGCTGCGCGAGATAGTATCTTGCGTCTGGGCGAATAGGTTGACTGCTATGAAGGTGCAGGCAACGGTATATATCCAATTATTCTTCATCATTGTCATCATTTTCTTCGTTCTCAACAGGACGTTCGGCATCTTCTATCTGGCGCAGGCGCTCACTGACGATTTGTCGAATGTCATCGTTGCCCTTGTAGTTGGTTTGCAGCGAGAGGAGGTATTGTTTAGCCTGGAAGGTCTCGCCGCGTTGCATGTTGATGTCGGACAGCAGAATCAGACTCTTAGCCAGCCAATACTGATGTTGCGTCTTCATGCCGGCAAACGACATAATCTCCTGTTCGGCATCGTCTAAAGCATTCAGGTGGTAGTACGACTCGGCCAACAGGTACTTGGCTTCGGCTCCGGTCACAATGCGTACATCTTTAGCCAGCGGCGTCAGATCTACTACGGCCAGTCCGTACTTACCGGAAGCAAAGTATACCTTGGCGCGGTTGTACAGTGCCTCTTGGCGTACGGCCTCGGTAGTGTGCTCTTCGCCCAACAGGTTCGTCGCTACTTCTACTACTGCCTCGTTGTCACCTAAGAAATACGCGCAGCGTAACTCACCTAACGAGGCGGTCAAGGCTGTCTGGTTGTTGGTGGCTAATAGGCGCAGACGTTGGAAGCAGGTGCGGGCTACCGAATAGTCTTTCTTATCGTAAGCCAACTCGGCAGCGCGGGTGCAGCACTCTTCGATATAGGGATTTGTCTCACTCTCGCTTAACGGCAGGTAGAGGGCTAAGGCCTCCTCGTGGTTGTTGAGGCGGTAGTGACTGTCGGCAGCATAGTAGGCGGCCATCGTGCAGTAACGTCCTCCCGGACAGTAGTGCGTCATATAAGTCTGCAAACCGGCTGCGGCTTGGGCGTAGTTGCCTAACATATACTGCAACTCGGCAGCGGTGTAGACAAGCGAGTCTTCCTGACTGGAGACAGCCATATTGATTTTGCCCAACTGCTTGGTATAACGTATATACTCGTTGATTTGGTTGGTCTCGACATATATCTGCTCCATTCCGTCAAGGGCGGCATACGCTTCTTCGCTGCCCGGATAGGTCTCTATCGTCAGACGGTAAGCGGCTAAGGCCTCGTCGTACTGACGCAGGTTGCGATAGATCATAGCTTTCTCAAGGGCGGCCTTACGGGCAAAGGGGCTATTGGGATAGTGCGAGGTTAGTTGACTATAGGCGGCTATGGCGTCTTCGTTGCGTTCGTCTTGTAAGCAGGCTCGTGCGCGCTCATATAAGGCATCATCGGCGTAGTCCGACTTGGGGAAGCGGTTGACCAATTGCTCCATCATCTCAGCCTTAGCCTCATAACGGCGTGTGAGGCCCATGACATAACCGTATTGGAAGAGGGCGTAGTCGACACCTGTCTTACCTTGGTCTATCACCTCTTTATACGCTTTCTCGGCATCCGCAAAGGCGCGGGCATTGAAGCAGCAGTCACCGATGCGGTTCATAGCATCGCTGTACAGGTTCGGTTGGTCGGTTGTGGAGCAGAAGGTGCGCAGTACATCTTCGGCCTCAGGATATTGTCCTAAGTTGAACAACGTATATCCCAATAGGTAATTAGCTGCCGAGCGATTGGCGGAAGATGCGGCATCAGGTTGATGCAGGTACAGTTGGGTGTCGCCGTACGAGCCTTCGTAGTCTTTGAGACGGTAACGCGCTTCAGCACGGTAGTAATACGCGTCGGTCTTGTAGGCCGAAGTGCCCGGCTCGTTATTGATAACTTCGCTCATCCATTTAACGGTTTCCTGCATTTTACCTTGTACAAAGGCATCAGCGCCCATCTGGTAACGCAGGTATTGCTTGGTCTTGATAAGATCGCTATTGGGATTCTTGATACGTTCGATAGCCTCTAAGGCGGCAGCATAGTTCTTGGACGACATATACATAGTCGCCATCAAACGGTATACCTGTTCCGCATGGGCGGTATTGGGATAGGCCTGCAGGAAGTCGTTGAATGCATGTATACTCTCGCCTAAGGCCGTACCGGTCTGATAGGTGCATAGGGCGTAGTTGTACATAGCCTCCTCGCGGGTGCGGTCGTTCAATCCCATGCGCATAGCAGCCTGGTAGTTAAGCTTGGCTTTTTCTATGTTGTCGGTCTTGACGTAGGAGTGTCCTAAATGGAGGAATGTACTCTCGGTCAGGGTATCTTTTTCTTCCTTGACGCGTTTGAGATAGGTGATAGCCTCGTTGTAGTCGCCGGTCAGGTAGTCGGCCATACCGAGCAGGTAGATGTCGGCACGTACGATGTCGCGTTGTTGCTTGGTGAACGACTGCTCGTACTGTTTGAGGTGGTCGATAGCCTCGCTGTAACGGCCTTCGCTATAGTGTATCTCACCTAAGATACGATGTATCTCGCCGTTGTTGTCGTTGTCGGGGGCGGAGGTGAGCAGGTGCTCAGCACGCGAGTAGACCTCGTCAAACTGACGACGGGCATAGTAGATCTGGATGATATAGTAGGGCACAACGCTCTTGTATTGGGCTGTATGCTCCAACTCTAAGAAGTCGGGCAAAGCCTTGTCATACTCGCCCTGTACATACCAACTGTAGGCATAGTAATACTTGCCCTGCAGGGTATAGGGACTCTGACTATCGCGCAGGGTCTTGAAGCACGAGGCCGCCTCGGCAAACTTACCTTGCTTGAGGAAGGCATAGCCGCGGTAGAAGAAGAACATGGGCTGCTGACCGCGCTCCAGTTGCTTCCATTCTACTTTTTGGAAGGTGCGTAAGGCGTGTTTGTACTTCTCTTTCTCTACCTGCAGTACACCTATCATCATTTGCGTCTCGCTCATGTAGGTGGTGTACGGATAGTCGCGGATGTACTGTTTGAGTTCGTTTTGTGCGTTTTTGTCGCGATGGATGAAGCTCTGCTTCACCTCAAGGAACGCGTCCTCTACCTGATTAGCCTGTACGGGCATCAGGATGGTTAATGACAATAAGAGGGCGGTTACAAAGCGTTGTGTCATAGTGTAGTCTTATTTTTTGCGGCGTCGGCTCTGCATCTGGCGTTGACGACGCTTGGTAAATACGGTGATTACCGCAAAGGCGATAACAGCTGCCAGGATAGCGATGATGATGACTACCATGGTGGTGTTGAGGTTGTCGCCCTTGACGCGGTTCCACATGCTCAGCATGTCTTCGGTCTTGTCGGCGCAGTCGTGCATGAGGGCGCAGCGCTCGATGACCGATTTGTCGGGATAGAACACCTGATTGGCGTGGATGCGGGTGGCGTTCTCGCCGAAGAAATAACTCAAGTCGGCTACTTCTTCTATCTCGGCATCGTTAGCCCATGCTAATATCTCGGGAGAAGCGATAACGCTCACGTAGCCAATCTCCTCCATGTTGAGGATAGCATTCTCCGGCATACAGAGGTAGTTGATGAAATAGCTGGCAGCTTTGACGTTCTTGGCGTACTTGGGGATAACCCAACCGTCAAACCAGACATTGGAACCCTCTTCAGGAACGATATATTCGAGCGTTACGCCTATCTCGGCAGCCTCGTCGATAGCCCATTGGGCATCGCCCGACCAACTTAGGTTCATCCAGGTGTGACCCTTGGTCATCTCCTCTTTACCGAAGTCCACTTCCCATCCTGCTATGTTGGGCTTGGCCTCCAGCAGTATTTTCTCTACGCGGCGGATACGTTCGGGAGTAACATGAGCTACCAACTCGTCGCGGGTGACTTCGCCGCGGGCTATCTCGTCTTTGTAAGCATAGAGTACGAGTACGGAATAGACATCGCGATAGGCATCTTTCATAAAGATACGTCCGGCGAACTTAGGATTGAGGATAGCGCTCCACGACTTCAGGTCGGCGGCGTCTACCCATTCGGGATTGTAAAGCCAACCGGTGGTACCCCACATATAACCTACCGTGTAGTCGCTCACCTGTATGTCGCTGCCTTCGGGAGCCATCTGTTGGAATTTCTCCTGAGCAAAGGGAGCTACTAAATGGGTGAAGTCTTGCGTCGTGCCGAAGTCCTTATTGATGGGCAACAGCAGGTCTTGACGCAACATACGTTCGATGATATACTCCGAGGGACATACTACATCGTAGTCTTCGTGACCCACCTCTATCTGTGTGAGCATGCTCTCGTTGATGTCGAAGGTCTGATAGATGACCTGTACCTCTTCACCGGTCTGCTCTTTGTACCACTCGGGGAATTTGTCCAGTACATTTTGCATGTCGATGTAGTCCGCCCAGTTGTACACTTTCAGGGTGTGGGCGCGGTCAAGTGCATTCACGGAAGTGGCTGCCATCAGTACAGCACACAGGCTAAGGAGAAGTTTTTTCATTTCTTTACTTGTTTATTGGTTCGTATATTAGATATGATTAGTAGCACCAGGATAGTTAGGAAGATAAGCGAGAACAACGGTCTCAACTCCGGCGTCAGTCCGCCTTTGCGGGCATCGGCGTAGATAAACGTCGACAAGGTCTCCAATCCGTTACTTCCTTTGGTGAAGAACGTCACACCGAAGTCGTCGATACTCAGCGTGAGCGAGAGGATAAAACCGCTTATCATACCCGGCCATAGTTCGGGAATAAGCACCTTACGCAGTGCCTGTGCAGGCGTTGCCCCTAAGTCGAGCGCCGCTTCGTAGATGTTGGGATTCATCTTCGTCAATCGAGGCATCACGCTCAGGATGACATACGGCGTACAGAACACCACATGCGCCGTGATAACAGTGCCAAGACCGCGGTTGATACCGATGAATACGAACAGCAGGAAGAGCGATATACCGGTGATGATGTCGGGATTGATCATCGGTATCGAGTTCATGAACATGACGGCTTTGCGATGACGCTGCCGCATGTGGAAGATGCCGATGGCGGCTACTGTGCCCAGGAGGGTAGAGATAATAGCTGCCACAACGGCTATGATAACCGTGTACAGCATGGCGCGGTAGAGGTTAGGGTCTACGCGTACCTGAGCCGTCATGTCGTAACCGGTAAACAGGTTGCGGTACAAGTCAAAAGTAAAACCTGTCCAGTTGCCGAATACCTTACTCTTCGTCAGCGAGAAGACGATGATGAGCAGTATAGGTGCATATAGCACAAACAGGATAAGCCAGAGGTATCCCTGACCCGCTATGCGTTCCCATAGGTTGCGTTTATCTATTGATATCTTCTGTGTCATTGTTGCCAAAGAATGAGGTCATTCCGATAATAATTAGCATAATCAGCGACAGGGCTGCACCGTAGTTCCACATCGCTATACCGCCTTCGCCGAAGCTGCGTTGGATAAGACTACCGAAGAGCGTTATCTTATTATGCGTCAGCAACTCGGAGATAGCAAACGTGCTCACCGTAGGCATAAACACCATTACAATACCCGAGTAGATACCCGGCACCGACAACGGCAGGATGACTTTGGTGAACACCTCTTTGGGGCGGGCTCCTAAGTCCTTGGCAGCTTCGATAAGACTCAAGTCCATCTTCTGCAACGTATTGTAGATGGGATAAATCATGAACGGCAGGAAGTCGTATACCATACCGAACAGCAACGCTCCTTCGCCTAAGGGTAAGCCGAACATATGGAAGAGCTCGACGGTAGCGATAGTGCGCAACAGGAAGTTAATCCACATCGGCAGGATAAACAATATAGCCATCACGGCAGGCGTGCGGAACGAACGCATTGCCATGATATAGGCGGCCGGATAACCCAACAGCAAACATATTATCGTCGTTATCAACGCTATCGCTAACGAGTAGATAAACGTATTGATAGCTTCCTGCTTATGGAAGAACTGTAGGAAGTTGCGGAGCGTGAAGCCGCCTTGCGGGTCTGTAAAGGCATAGTAACCGATGAGCAGCAGCGGCAACACTACTAACAGCACCATGAACAGCACATACGGCCATGCCCAACTCCGTCTATTTTGCGTAATTCTCATCACTCTTATCTCTTAGCTCTCAGCTCTTCACTTCCTTCTTATATAACCTAATCCAACTCGGCGCAATCTTTATACCTACGCGGTCGCCGTCGTCCCATATATCGTTGGTGTCTACAAATAGGTCGTCACCGTCGTCCGTACGCACCTGTAGGTGGTAGTGGTCGCCTTTATATAGGATAAAGTACACCTCGCCTTGCAGCGTGCCTTCGTCTTCATCGTCCTGCAGGTTCACGTGGTTGAAGTCTACTTCTACCTCTACCTCGTCGCCCGGCTCGAAACGCTCGGCTACGCGGTCGCTCAGATCCCATGTGGCGCCTAAGAACTCTACCTGGTTATCTTTCAGCACCTTGCCATCGAACGTGTTGCACAGACGCTCCTTACGCATCACTTGTATATCTTCCGGCTTGACAATCATCCCGACCTGTGTGCCCGGTAAGAACTGGTGATAGTCCTGTACCATCAGCTCGTAACCGTTGTCCGTCATCACGGTCATCTCGTAGTGCACGCCTTTGAAGATACAGGTGCGCACTTCGCCATATAAACGCGTGAACTTACCTTTCGGTACACGGTCTTCCGGGTCGTAGTCCGCTTGCATCTGAGCTATCTCACCTAATGTCTTGGTGCCTTTCTCTAAGTCGGCCGGCACTTCCCAAATATATAGGTCTTCGGGACGGATCACTACGTCCACTTCCGCTTTCTCGCCGAAGCCGGCATCGACGCATTCAAAGTCCTGGTCGCAGAAGTGCACCAAGCGGTCTTTAATCATCACGGCGTCTAATATATTACTCTCGCCGATGAAGTCCGCTACGAAACAGTTACACGGCTCGTTGTATATATCTGTTGGAGCACCTATCTGCTGTATTTTACCTTCACGCATCACTACTACGCGGTCGCTCAGCGTCAACGCCTCTTCCTGGTCGTGGGTGACGTAGATAAAGGTGATACCGAGTTTCTGGTGCATCTCGCGCAACTCTATCTGCATGTCTGCGCGCATCTTACGGTCTAAGGCCGCTAACGGCTCATCCAATAATAGCACTTCCGGCTCGTTGATGATGGCGCGCGCTATGGCTACACGCTGCTGCTGACCGCCACTCAGACTGTTCACGTCGCGGTATTCGTAGTCCGACATACTCACCATCTTCAGCGCCTTACGTACGCGACGTTCTATCTCCTGCGACGGCACTTTCTTGAGCTTCAGACCGAAGGCTACGTTCTCGTATACGTTCAGGTGGGGGAAGAGGGCGTATTTCTGGAATACCGTGTTCACCGGACGCTCGTTAGGCGGCGTCTCCGTTACATCCTCGCCGTTAAGCAGTATATCGCCTTCTGACGCTACCTGAAAACCCGCTATGCAACGCAATAGCGTTGTCTTACCGCAGCCCGAAGGACCTAATATCGTCACAAACTCGCCCTTGCGTACTTGCAAACTCACGTCGTTTAAGGCATATTTCCCATCCTCAAACTGCTTCGATACGTGGTTCACTTCTATGATATAATCCGATTTACCCATTTCCTTTTTACGCCTATTATCTCATTTTGCGTGCAAAATTACACAAAAAAAACGACATATACAAAAAAAACTGCACCTTTTATGCAGATTTGTTGTCCTGGAGGCAATCAAATCCACCACACTCCCGAACTACCACGAGGGAGCATCGTATCATACTATACCCTATATATACTTTGTATATATCCCGTGATTTTGAATTTCTCGATTTTTAATTTATCATTCAAATATTTGCATATGTGCAATTTTTGTTGTAATTTTGCACTCCAATTATCTAACAGCATGAAAACAAACGAATATAACGGAGCCGAACAGATACGGCAGATGTGCGCACAGGCGCAGCATATGGTAGTGGTGACTCATATGTCGCCCGACGGCGATGCCTTAGGCTCCGCATTGGGCGTTAAACATAGCGTACAAGCCGATTGTACCGTTATCGTTCCCAATGGCTTCCCCGACTTCCTGGCCTGGATGCCTGGTGCACAGGATATACTCATCTACGACCAACACACATCGCAAGCCGATGCCGCTATACAGGCTGCAGATATGATTGTCTGCACCGACTTCCACGAACTCAAACGTATAGGCGCCTTAGGCCTACAGATACAAGATAAACTGAACACCTGCCCGACGCTCCCCTTAGCTGTCATCGACCACCACATCGTATGCGACGAGGCTATGAGCGAGGTGCGCGCAGCACGACCCTATGCCGAGGTCATCGACTCCGCCAGTCCCAGCGCCAGCGAGATAGTGTATCGGATTTTCCGATTAGGGATGAGCGATTCTCGATTACGCGATGCCGCTACCTGCATCTACGCCGGCATGATGACCGATACCGGCAATTTCTCCTTCAACTCCAATCGTCCCGAGATGTACGAGATAATCGGCCAACTCGTCGCTGCCGGGGTCGACAAAGACGAGGTCTACAACCGCGTCTTCAATATGTGGTCCGCCGACCGTATGCGACTCGTCGGCTATTGCCTCAACCGCAAGATGCAACTCTTCCCCGAATACCACCTGGCACTCATCTACCTCAGCCGCAAAGAACTATATAGATACAATTTCCATGCCGGCGATGCCGAAGGTATAGTTAATATGCCCCTGCAGATAAAAGATGTCTACTATTCCTGCTTCATGCGCGAAGATAAAGTGCTGCCGCACGAACTGGAACGTGCTGCCGGAGAGAAGATAAAAGTCAAGATCAGTCTCCGCTCTCAGGGCGACAGACCTGTCAATATCTTGGCCCACGATATCTTCTTCGGAGGCGGGCATAAGAATGCTGCAGGTGGAGAATTCTACGGCCCTGTTGCCAAGGCCGTAGAACAATTCTTGCGGGCGTATCCGCAGTATTTACAGAAGGATTGATTAGTCTTCCGGAGCACGCGTGATAGCGTGCTTGGTACGACTCCACAGACTATTCAGGTGACGCTCCATATCACGCGTCATTTTGTCCTCCGTCTCGTGAACGAGGTCTTGCAACTCACGCATCTTTTGCTCTTGAGTGATATGTTGGTCTAAGCCCTCCTCCAAACGCTTCTCATAACGGCGACTGCGCACCATATAGATAAGGCAGCACAAGCCGAAATAGAACGCTGCTAAGAGCCACAAGGCGATATATTCGCGGATAGTGGTATACAAGGTCGCACCCGCCGTATTGATATTCAGAAAACCGTGTACGCCCCACGTATAGGGGAACAGGTCACCCAAATACCGCCATACACGCGGAACACTCACGATAGGCCAACTCACACCGCTGATGAACAAAAATATCAGTGACGTAGGCAACAAGGTCATCATTCCCGTCTCACGTTGCTTATATACCGAGGCTATCATCATACCGAAGTAGATAGTCGCCAACAGGTACGGCACGATAAAGCGAATAATATCCCATATACTGCCTACATGCGGCAAACCGAACATATGCGGCACCAATACAAGCACATACATACAGATAGCCATATAAAGCGTGAAATACGCCGCACCGCGCCCTAATAGGATACGGAAGACACTGTATCTGCGTCGGCGACCCGGCAGGAAGAAGACCTCACGGTTCTCCTGTACCGCCGTACCCGACAACATAGAGATACCGAAAATCAATGTCTGGTGGATAATCAGCATCAGCACCGCCGGGACAAGGAACGCCCCGTAGCCGTTGGTCGGGTTGTAAGGCGTGTTCTCCTCGTACGGCACCGCTTGCACGATAGCCCAACTGAGGTTCTCGTCCATATTCATTGCCCGGTAGCGGTCAACCTGTATCTGATACATCTTATCCAGCATCACCTGATTGGCACTCATGTACACATTCTTCATGTACAGGAAACTGGACATATCGCAGTACAGCGACAGGTGAGCCGACTTAAGACCCGAATGCAGACAGTCGTTGAAGTCCTCCGGGAAATATAATATACCGTGTACCTTGCCTTCAGTCAGCAGGTGCTCTGCCTCCTCCATTGAGGTGCACGAATAGGCAACCTTCACTTCCGGCGTGGCGTCCCATTGATAGATATACAACCGGCTCTCAGGCGAACAATCCATATCCACTACCGCTACAGGAACATCACGGATGACATTCTCAATGTAGATATAGTTGTACAGTATGGGATACGCTATAGGCGCCAGGAAGAACAATACCAAGACGCCCGGATCATGGAAGATGCGACGCAACTCTTCCGTAAAGACCATCCATGTATCCGAGATACGGAGGATGAGTTTGGATGTAAAGCGTGTCTTCATCTTACTTGAGCGGATAGTTTTGGTAAATAAATGCATTCTTCAGACGCTTGTTCACCAGGTACTGTGGCAGGATAAACAGCAGTAGACAACCCATAAACACCATCGAGTCTACCGTAGGATTGCCCATAAGGGCTTCACTCACGTACAATCGGAAATAATGCCGCAAGGGGAAGCACCATGAGAATACCTGTATAGGACCCGGCATGCCTTCCACAGGGAAGGTGAAGCCCGAGAGCGAGAAGGACAGCATGCCGTACAATGCACTGATACTGAGGGCATCACGCAAGACGGGCAGCAGACCTACTATGGTTACCCCTATCGACTGTACGGCTAATATATACAGGAACATACCTACGCATAGCCATACTAACGAACCGTTCATCGGGAAGCCCATGATGCGGAAGAGCAGGATGTTGAGCGAGATACCCATCGTAGTGTATACCATGATATGCGGCACCATCTTCCCCACCATAGCTATCACCATCGAACCGCGGGCTTCGGCCAGTAGGTTGCGAGACGTCTTCCACTTCAATTCCATACCTATACTGAACACCGTAATCACCAGCACTATCAATCCCAATATACCGGGCAACAGGACGCTGCTCAGATAGACCGAATAGTTGCTGGACGGATTGGAGAGCATGTGCCCCTCGATGACAATAGGCTGGATACGTTGCATGATAAGACTGTCCGGCAGACCTTTCTTACGCAACACCTCGCGTTGGAAGGCACCGCTGGCCAGGTTGCCGAACATCATCAGCTGCTTATACGCTACCGTTGCACCCATCGTGTAGGTGGCGTTGATATAGAAGGTCAACGTAGGACGCTTGAACGACAGCATGTCGTTGTACAAGTTCTCCGGGATGACCAGGATAGCATATACATCGCCGCGCTGCATCATCCTGCGCGCTTCGGCAAAGTCGGCACAGCGATGAGCAACAACAACCGACTGGGTGGCATTGAGTTCGTGTACGATACGCCGCGAGATAGTCGAGCAGTCCATGTCCACTACGGCGACAGGCATGCGTTCCGGCTGACCGCGGTGCAGGAGCGTGAGGAAAAAGATGGTGCAGACCATCATCACAATAAGGGTGGAGTAGAAGTAGATGGGCTGATGGAACATCAAGCGCATCTCACGTCTAATCACACGGCCAAAAGCCGCCCAAATCTCTTTCCCGCTAAGCATATAATAAGGATGATTAGCGAACTACAATAGCCGTCATACCCGGACGCAATCCGGTAGGTATACCGCCTAACGGACGAGCTTTGACATCAAAAGTCTTAACATCATAGCCGCCGTTGGTCTGCGTCGAACGCCAGGTAGCATAACTGGCCATCACCTTAATATAGGTCACCTTGACGCGCCATGTGCCGTTACCTAATGCCGGGATGCGGATATCGAACTCGGAGTTGAGGGTGATATCGCGAAGCATATCCTCGCGGATAGCGAAGTGGAACCACATATCCGTCATATCCACGATAGACATCACCGGCGAACCTTGACCCACCAACTCACCCGGCTTTGGGAAACAGTCGGCTACCTCACCGTCTACCGGCGAGAGCAGATAACGCTCAGCCTTAGCGATGTTCACCTCTTCGATAACGCCGTCTACACGGTCTACCAAAGCCTTAGCAGCAGCTTTATCTTCTTCTTGCGCACCCTTGACGGCCATGTCATATTGCGACTTAGCAGCCTTGCAGTTGGCTACAGCTACCTTATATTGTGCCTCTGTCTCATCGTATTTCTGCGTGCTGACTACACCCTTCTCGTGCAGGCGTTTCACACGCTCAAACGATTTGCGATACACCTCTTCACCGGCTTGAGCCTTCTGCCACAACTCATACGCACCCTGAATCTGTTCTTCGCGGGCACCGTGAATGGCTTTCTGGTTCTGTGCTTCGGCAGCTGCACGGGCAGCACGAGCCTGGTGCATCTTAGCCTCTACTTCCGGACTGTCAATGATAACCAATGTATCACCTTTGCGCACTTGGTCACCTTCTTCAGCCAGGTACATCTCGACACGACCGGGCACCTTACCGCTGACGCGATACTCGGCAGCCTCGGCTTCGCCGATAATATCAATAGGATCGGGACGCACTGCCAATATACCGATTAGAGCTACAATAACTACTACGGAGAAAAGGATAACCAGACCTAACATCAGGTTGCCTTGTGGCGTCTCCATCTGAACTTGTTTCTTTTCTGTTTCCATATCTTTAGTTGTCTATTCCATCATTAAGTCCGGCTTATTGCAATTGTCCGGTATGTTGTTTGTAGGTCAGTTCTGCCATACGCAAGGCAATAGCAGCGTCTATTTTCTGCGACCGAGCCGACATCCAAGCCGTCTGAGCGGCCATCAGTTCAGTAGCGGTAATCACGCCCTCTTCGTACCCTTCTTTGGCATAACGCAGGTTCTCGTCTGCATGTTTGATATTGTTGTTGGCACGAATGAGGTCCAGATTGGCTTCTACTACTTTATGCTTCGACTGCGTGGCTTGCAACTCAATCTTCTCGCGTGCCTCTTGCATCTTCAACTCTATCGTCTTAGCCTTGTGTTTGGCGGCTTTGTAGTTGAGGATGTCGCCGGCATGCGCGATAGGCACATTGACTACTACGCCTACCGAGAAGAATCCCCGCATATCGTTCTTGAAGCCGTCAATGAGGTTGGGATTGGTAGCGATATAGTTAGCCGAGGCAATGATATTGGGTTGCAACATACTTCCCGCCAGGTGCACACCTACGCGTGCCATCTTGTGGGCGGCCTCCAACATCTGCATCTCCTCGCGACGGGAAACAGCTTGGTCTATGTCTACCGAATCGTTCGCTAATACTACATTATCCAGTCCGCTATCGTCTAATACGATATCTTCTTCCAAGGGCAGACCAATCAATTGGCACAACGCCATCTTGGACAACTTAAGTCCGTCGGTAGCCTTGCTGCGTGAGGTCTCAGCCTCGTTGAGTTTGACGCGCACCTTCAGTACGTCAGCCTTAGTGGCGACACCTTCGGCTACAGCCGACTCTACATCGGTTAGCAGGGTGTTAAGCAAGTTATAGTACTGCTCTGCCAATTTGCGCTTCTCGTTCACCGAGATAACGCGCCAATAGGCTTCTTCTACACCTACTATCAGGTCACCTCTGTTCTTGCTGGCCTTCACTTTTTGCAACTGCTCGGCATACTTGGTCAGGCGATAGAATTGGATGAGCTTACCACCTACATAGATGGGTTGTACTACTCCCACTTGTGCTACAAAGACGTGCTGGAAGTCGAGTGTCAGACGGCGGTACAGGTCTTGGTAGATAGACCCTATGCCCTCGTTGATGCCTTGCCCGATCGTGGTGATAGGTTCCCAATTGCCCAATCCGCTGCCGCTGATGGTTCCTAATGAACCTATGTCGAGCGTCTTGGGAATCAGGTGTGCATTCTCGGTGTTGTACATGTACGCACCGTTAGCACTAAACTGCGGGAAGAAGCGTGCAAACGCTCCCTGACGAACGTACTTGGCGGCCTCGGCATTCTCCTGGTCAATGCGCTGTTGTGTATTGTCCTGCAAGGCCATACCCCTACAGTCGTTCAGGGTCAGTTTGCGCTGTCCCCACACCGTTATAGGCAAGCATAAGGCTATTATCAGCCCAAAACTCTTGCTATTCATTATACTACTCCGCTAAAGCCCATAAATGCCATTGCCAGCAGACCGGCTGTCAACAAGGCGATAGGTGTACCCTTCATTGCTTCGGGCACTTTGTTCATACTCAGTTGTTCACGAATTCCGGCAAACAGCACCAGTGCCAAACCGAAACCTACAGCCGTGGCAAAAGCAAACAGCGTACCGGTCAGCATACCGTGTTCTGCACCCATAGGCAGTTTCTCTGTGCCATTAGCTACCAGAATAGCAACACCGAGGATACAGCAGTTGGTGGTGATCAGCGGCAGGAAGACGCCCAGAGCCTGATACAGTGCCGGACTTATCTTCTTGAGGATAATCTCAATCATCTGCACGAGGGCAGCGATGATGAGGATGAAGAGGATAGTCTGGAGGAATTCCAGTCCCCATTTAATCAGCAACATCTGCAGCAGATAGGTAACAACGGTTGCCAGAGTGAGCACGAAGATAACGGCTGCACTCATACCCATAGCGGTGTCGATTTTCTTACTTACTCCTAAGAACGGGCAGATACCCAAGAACTGACTCAATACGATATTATTAACAAATATCGCAGAGATAAATATCAGAAAATATACCATAATATTTCAAATTTCAAATTTATGATTTATGATTTATTTTTTCTGCAACTTGTTGATAATAACCATCAAGTAAGCGAGGGCGATGAAGGCACCCGGGGCGAGGACGAAGACGAGTGCTCCGTAGTTTTCCGGGAAGACCGGTAAGCCAAAGCATGAACCTGTGCCTAACAACTCACGTACTGCGCCGAGCAGGGTGAGGGCAAGGCTGAAGCCAAGACCCATTCCGATACCGTCTAAGGCACTCATACCTACACTATTCTTAGCTGCAAAGGCTTCGGCACGACCGAGCACGATACAGTTAACTACAATCAGCGGGATAAACAATCCCAACACGTCGTAGATAGCCGGTACGTAAGCTTGCATCAACAGTTGCACGAGCGTCACGAAGGTAGCAATCACCACGATGAAGGCCGGGATACGTACCTTATCGGGGATGAGGTTCTTTAGGAGCGAGATAACGACATTGGAGCATATCAGCACAAACATCGTTGCCAAGCCCATCGACATGCCGTTGATGGCGCTGGTGGTCGTGGCCAACGTCGGGCACATACCCAGTACGAGGACGAATGTCGGATTCTCCTTGAGAATACCGTTCATCAGTGTTTTTAATCCGTTACTCATGACTTACCTCCGTTTCTTTACTCATTGCATTCGTACGATCTGCTTCGCCGTATGCTTCAATGATTATAACATCTTCTTCAGCCTCCTCTTTATTCAGTTGGCTGGCACCGGTATGTGCTTCTACGCCGTGGAAATCGGCATAGGCTTGGTTGATAGCCTTCAGGAAGGCGCGGCTGGAGATGGTAGCAGCTGTGATAGCGTCTACATCACCGCCGTCTTTCGATACCGTCAGACTGCCGGCTTTACGACCGATAATATTCTGATTGGGTTTGTCGGCGTTCTTGAACCAATGGGTCATGTGTGAACCCAGACCCGGAGTCTCTTGGTGTTCCAGAACCTCGTAACCGAGGATATTGCCTTCGGCATCAAAACCAACCATTATACGGAACTGACCGCCAAAACCGTCTACGACAGCCTCTACAGCAGTGCCGTCTTCGTGACCGGCTATAACGGCCATCTTAGCGGCCTCTTGTTTGGCTTTCTTCTGAGCCTCGATGTTGGCTTTAGTCAGCAGATAGACTCCGGCTAAAGCGCCTGCTGCTACCACCGAGATGATAACGAGGCTCAAAACCATGTTGAGGAAGGTACTTTCTAATTTCTTCATAGCTGTTCCTCCTTATTTTTTCTCTGCCGCAAGGGCGCGATTAACTTCGTTTTTCTTTTCGCCGAAACGCATCGGACGAATCTTGTTCAACAATGGAACGCAAGCGTTCATAATCAAGATGGCGAACGACATACCTTCGGGATAAGCTCCCCAGGTACGGATAACCATCATGATAAAACCGATACCTATACCGAAGAGTATCTTACCGCAAGCGCTCATGGGACTGGTCACATAGTCGGTAGCCATAAAGAACGCACCGAGCATCAGACCACCGGTCAACAGTTCGTAAGCTACATAACTGCAGGTGGACATTCCTTCCGGCAGCGCGCCAACCCAACCTGTACAAGCTGCAAACAACGCTACGGTAGCGATAATGCTGACGGGGATGTGCCATGTGATAACCTTCGTGCAGATAAGGAACAGACCGCCGATGATGAGAGCCAAAGCGCACACTTCACCGAGCGAACCACCCATAGCACCCAACAACGCATTCTTCAGCGGCACGAGTTGGTCGATGACGCTACCGTCACCGGTTTTAACGATGTGTTTGAGATAATAGAGCGGGGTAGCACCTGTCTCGGCGTCTACATAAGCGGTAGCAAAACCTTTGGCTACAGGCCAAGTGGTCATTTGAGCCGGGAAGGAGATAAGCAGGAATACACGACCTACCAGAGCGGGGTTGAAGGGGTTTTGTCCCAGACCGCCAAAGGTCATCTTACCTACACCTATCGCTACTACCGCACCGATAAGTACGATCCACCAATCGAGACTCGACGGCAGGTTGAAGGCCAACAGCAGACCGGTAAGTACGGACGAGAGGTCGCCTATCGTTTGTTTTTGCTCTTTGAGCAGGAAACGGCTGATGAACCATTCGGTCAGCACACAGGCTACAACCGCTATAACTGCCGTAATCAGAGCGCCCCAGCCGAATTCCAGCACCGATACCACATAAGCAGGCAGCAGCGCGAGAATGACCAAAAGCATATTCCGGCGCACAGAATCACCACTGTGGGCGTGTGGAGCCGGAGCAACTATGAAATTCTTCATATTTATGATTTTTGATTTATGATTTCTTATTTAGTAACCGAAAACGATTACTTCAAATTTATTTATTTTTTCTCAGCTGCTGCTTTTGCTGCTGCTCTTTCACGCAAGATAGCTCCTACTTTCGCTTTCGCAGGACGGATACCGTCGAGCAGACGACGATGCGAGGGACAGGTGAATACGCAGCAACCGCAATCGATGCAGTCCATGACGTCGTGTTTCTCACACTCTTCCCACATCTCCAGTTGGCTCAATCGCTGCAGCAGATAGGGTTCCAGACCCATCGGGCAAGCTTGTACGCACTTGCTGCAACGGATACACGGGTCTTCTTCCGGACGGATACATTCTTCTTGCGGCAAGAAGAGCAGACCGCTGAGACGTTTATTGGCGGGCATGCCTTCGGTATGATCCATCGCGCGACCCATCATGGGACCGCCGCCGATAACCTTACCTGTGCCGGCAGGAACACCACCTGCAAGAGCGATAACCTCCTCAATAGGCGTACCAAAACGAACGGAGTAGTTTCCGGGTTTAGCTACGTGCTTACCGGTGACGGTCATTACACGACTGATGAGCGGTTTATTCTTTTGTACTGCTTCGTATACGGCGTAGATTGTTGCCACATTGTCCACTACGGCACCTACTTCGATAGGCAGTGCACCGCTGGGCACCTGACGACCGATACAAGCGTCGATGAGTTGTTTCTCACCGCCTTGCGGGTATTTGAGTTTGAGCGGCATCACCTGAATACCAAGTTCGTTTTGCACCAACTTGGTCATGTGGGCGATAGCGTCTTTCTTATTGTTCTCGATGCCGATGATAGCACGTTCTACCCCTAAGGCGCGTTTGAGAATCTCGATACCGACGATTATCTCCTCACCGTGCTCCAGCATGAGTTGATGGTCGCAGGTCAGGTACGGTTCGCATTCTACACCGTTAACGATGAGCACTTCGGCTTTCTTACCCGGAGGCGGCAACAGTTTGACGTGAGTGGGGAAGCATGCTCCACCCAGGCCGACGATACCGGCTGCGGCTATCTTATCGATGATGACCTTGGGTTCGAGGGCGCACGAACGCATCAATGTGGGGGTGCGGTCAATCTCGGGCAACCATTCGTCACCTTCTACATCGATGAAGATGGCCTGTCCGGGAGCGCCCCATGCATCGGTCCAATCGCCAATCTTAGCTACGGTACCGCTCACGGGGGAGCAGATATTGGCGCTGACGAATCCACCGGCCTTAGCCAGCAGTTCACCTACTTTTACTTTAGCTCCTACTTCTACAACAGCCTGCGCCGGTGCACCGATATGTTGCACCAACGGGATGATAGCCTGCTTGGGCAGCGGGCATTCAGTGATGGGCTGATGAGCGGAAAATTGTTTGTTGTCATGCGGATGAACTCCGCCTATGTTAAATGTCTTCATACTTCTACCTCCTTTGCGCCATTGTGATGTTATTGGGGAACGTGGCTCTGGGAGTAGCCAGAGCTTTAATCTTAGCGGCAATCGCAGGATCGAATCCTTTCTTCTCACCGCCCTCAGTTGCGGGTGCAGCCTCTTCGGCAGCCGCAGGAGTCAGAATCTTTCTTACTTCGTCCATCGTGGGATCTCCACCTACAGGACAAGCCAAACCGTCCGTCTTGCCGGCCTTAACACACGCTTCTGCAAAGTTGCGGCAACCCGCAAATCCGCATCCGCCGCAGTTGGCGCCGGGTAACACGGCAGTAACCAAATCAATGCGAGGATCTTCTTCTACCTTGAAGAACAGGCTGACAACATACAGCAGACACGCTGCTAAGAAGGCTATCACGCCAAGCACTCCCATTGAAATAAGAATTAAGTACCAATTCATGTTGTTTGTTATTTTGAATAATTATATTTTTCGTGCCGTAAAGGTAAACTGTTTCTGCAAGCGATGCTTGAAGCAGCTGAGGATAAGGTAGTACACCACGATGCCGCTGAGCGACAGCGTGCCGACCAAAGCCTCGCCCCAGTCAGTAGCATAGTCCAGGGCAGCCATCACGCCCAACATCACAAAAAATGGAAGCAGATAGGCTATTACTACGGCTTTCCACGCCATACGTTCGCGCACTTCTACCTCCACTTGGTCGCCCGCCTTTACGGGACCGTCGATGATGATGGCGTCCAGCTGTTTTTGCTTACTCTCGGACGACATACACATACTCTGAGCCTTACATGCCGAGCATGCGCTGGTCTGCATTATCTGCACACGAGCGGTCTGCCCGTTCACGCTCAGTACTACTCCCGTATGTCGAATCAGTTCGTCCATGACAACAAATTAGCGTGCAAAGGTACAAAAAGTTTTTCATATTCGCAAGTGCGCGCGTACATTTTATTAAAAAAAATAAATTTTTTACTCAAAATGGTGAATTTTTAGGATATGAATTTTATCTTTCCAAATAATTTTTGTACCTTTGCATGCTAATTTTATGTATATTGACTAATTATGCCTCGTAAATCCAATCGTATCCCGACGCTGGAATATACCACGCCCACTTCTCAGACTCCGGAGAAGCTTCCGTTGATGGAGCGTGTGCGTGATTTCTTTGCCGATAATCGCACTCGTGCCATCATCGCTATTTTGATGTTAGCTTTGGCTGTTTTTATGCTGGTGGCGTATATAAGTTTTCTGATTACCGGTGCTGCCGATTCATCGGTTTTAGACCTGCCCTTGGCGGAGCGGATAGCTCGTCGTGGCGAGGTGCATAATGCGTTGGGTTTACCCGGCGCACGTTTGTCGCGTTGGTTGATAGACGGTACGTTCGGTATCTCGTCTATATTGTTCGTCATGTTGCTGGTAGTGTATGCCTTACGCTTGCTGCGGGTGATAGCATTGCAGGAGTGGAAACTGTTCTTTTGTACCGCTTTCTGCCTGGTGTGGTCTTCCGTTACTTTGGGCTTTATACACCTGATGTTGGGTGAACACGGATTCTTCCGTTTGGGAGGTGCTCACGGCCAATGGTTAGCGACCTGGATGAATAGTTATGTGCAGCCCTTGGGATCGATGATTATCATCTTAGTGACGATGATTATCTTCCTCATTGTGGCCGACCGTCATTTCCTGCCGCGTACACAGAGTTGGTGGGAGTGGCTATGGGCACGCATCACGCGCCAGAAGCCGTCAGAAGAGGTGATGGACGATATCGTGACGGACGAGACGCCGGATATTCAAGTGACGCCGGACGTATCGGTAGAGGAAGAGAATAAACCGAGTGAGAATGGCGATCTGGAGGTGACTATTGAGCAGATTCCGGAAGAGCCTGCTGTCGAAGAACAACCGGAAGATGAACCGAAGACCAAGGATTCTGAGCCGGAGGGCGAGGATGTCGGTTTGGATATAGAAGATACGCAGGATGTGGAGCTCTCGGAGCAGTTAGAGCCGTATGACCCGTGCAAGGACTTGGAGCACTTCCGTTTCCCGCCCTTATCGTTACTTAAAGTGTACGATAATGAGACTTCGCCGGTTATCAACCAAGAGGAGCAGCAGGCCAATGCCAACCGTATCGTGACCACGCTGCGTAACTACGACGTAGAGATAGAATCTATTCGCGCAACAGTAGGTCCGACGGTGACCCTGTATGAGGTTGTGCCGAAGGCCGGGACGCGTATTTCTAAGATACAGAATCTGGAGTCGGATATCATGCTCTCGCTCTCGGCGACGGGTATCCGTATTATCGCTCCTATGCCCGGTAAAGGAACGGTAGGTATCGAGGTGCCGAACGAGAACCCGCAAACGGTATCGATGCACTCTGTAATAGCTTCCAAACGCTTCCAGGAAGAGCAAAAGATGCGCCTACCGATAGCCTATGGACGAACGATTACCAACGAGGTATTTATGTTTGATTTGGCTAAGACGCCGCACCTGTTGGTAGCCGGTGCTACGGGAACAGGTAAGTCAGTGGCTATCAATGCTATTATTACCTCGCTGCTATATAAGAAACACCCAGCAGAGTTGAAGCTCGTCATGGTAGATCCCAAGATGGTTGAGTTTGCTCCGTATAAGCCGCTTTTGAAGCATTATCTGGCTGCTATGCCGGATGCCGATCCCGAGCAGGTGGTTATCACCGATTGCGACCGCGTCATCAATACGCTCAACTCGCTGGTCATTGAGATGGAGAACCGCTATAAGCTGTTGATGGATGCCGGCGTGCGTAATCTGGAGGACTACAACGATAAGTTTATCCATCGTCGTCTGAATCCGAATAAGGTGGTAGCCGATACGCTGCATCACCGTTATCTGCCCTATATTGTCATCATCATCGATGAGTACGGTGACTTTATTATGCAGGCCGGTAAACAGGTGGAGACGCCTATTGCACGTATCACCCAAAAAGCGCGTGCGGTAGGTATGCACATGATTTTGGCTACGCAGCGTCCGTCCGTCAATATTGTTACAGGTGTTATCAAGGCCAATATACCTACGCGTATAGCGCTACGCACGCAATCCGTTATTGACTCGCGTACGGTACTGGATGCCAAGGGTGCGGAACAACTGATTGGTCGCGGTGACTCGCTCTATGCCGGTAATGCGTCCATCACCCGTGTGCAATGCGCGTTTGTCGATACGCCTGAGGTGGACGAGATAGTCGGTCACATCGCTAAGCAGCAATGCTATACTGAGCCGTATCAGTTGCCGGAGTATGTGCCTGAAGGCGCCGAAGGCGATGCTTTGGCTCCGGGTAGCGTAGATATGAAACGTCTGGATCCTATGTTTGCTGATGTGGCGCGGTACGTAGTGGCTAAACAGGAAGGCTCGACGTCGCGTCTGCAGCGTGCTTTTGAGATTGGATACAACCGCGCCGGTAAACTGTCTGACCAGTTAGAGGCAGCAGGTGTCGTTGGCCCGAATAAAGGTCCCAAGGGACGCGACGTGCTGATTACCGATATGGATCAATTGGATAAACTATTAGCCGAATTAGGCGTAAAATGATGACACACCTATTCCTCATCTTAACGGCTTTGAGTGCTCTCTTCTCCGCGTTGGAGCAGAAAGTGATGGTGGCGGACTTTACCCTGACCGTCTCTACGAGTAGCAATGCTCAAGCCCCCGGCGCCACTTATCCGGGTACGGTGACGATGCAAGGACGGCAGTTCCGCTTCTCCATGATGGGCACGCAGGCCGCTTATGACGGTGCGACGCTGTATGTATACGACGAGGATGTGGACGAAGTGACGCTCTCTACGCCTACCGAAGAGGAACTGGTGGAAGCTAATCCCCTGTTGTTGGCGCAGCGGATAGAAGAGTTATGCGAGGTGAGCGAACGTGCGGTTAATCCGGCAGAAGAAGGTTCGGATATCTTAGCTGTCTTTACACCGAAGGAGGCCACCAAACTGCCCTTCACGCGCCTCACGCTGCGCATCAAGGCTGGAGCCGAACCGCTGCCGGTGTCGTTGGAGATGAAGGAACCGAACCAGACGACCTTACTCAAATTGCTCAATGCCCGCTATACAGACGCCGCCCCAGACTTCACCCTTTCACCCTCCGGCGCCTATATTAACGACCTTAGAGAATAATAACGAAAGGTTTGAGAACTATGAATGATTATCGTTTCATAAACATTGACCAGGAGCCGACCGAAGAACAATTGGCTCAACTGATGCACGAAGTTGCAGTTGAAGCGAAAGAACGCCATGACCGCGCTCACGCTGCCTATTTCGCGCATTTAGACCAGATGCTGCAAGCACTATGAGAAAACCCGTTTTGATAGTGATTGCCGGTCCGAATGGTTCAGGAAAGACATCCACCACGCGCTTGGTCATCAAGCACGCGTGGGCGGAACAGTGTGTATATATCAACCCTGACGAGATTGCACAAAGCAAGTTCGGAGACTGGAATGATGCGAATGCTGTGCGTCAAGCTGTGGAGTACTGCGAAGAATGGCGCGAACAATTGCTACGCGAACATAAGGATTTTATCTTTGAGACGGTATTATCTTCCGATGGTAAGGTCGATTTTCTCAAACGAGCCAAAGAGGCAGGTTATTTTATACGCATGTTCTTTATATGCACAGAATCTCCTACAATTAATGCAGCTCGTATCGCTAATCGAGTAATGGAAGGCGGACATGATGTACCGATTCAAAAGATTATTTCGCGCCATGAGAAAGCCATTATCAATGCAGTAAAGGTAACAGAGTTTGCAGATAGAGCCTATTTTTATGACAACTCTGTTGATAATCAAGACGCTCTATTGTTATATAGAACAAAAGATGGTAAGTTTGCCAAACAATATACAAATATGCTCCCAAAATGGGCGGATAAGATATTAAAGAAAATTCACAAAACTTAATAGTATAAACCATCGTCGCTTGCCGACGTAAACAGCAAGGACAAGCGCAATGCGTTGCGCTACATAGATAAAATATACGTTTGCTTTATTTGAGATTTGCAATTATTATACTTTTTTTAGATGAAAAAAATTACTCTATTTTGCATGCTAATCCTTTGTGGCATGGTTAATACTTATGCTGCAAGTATTATAGATCATACAGAAAATGTCAAGGGTCCTGTCAAAATCATGACTGTTACCAGTAATCAAGCTGGAACAGTTCGAGTTTGGAAATACTGGTATGATTCTATTGGAAGATTAACCGAATTTGCTTTATACCACGATGGAAAGATTATGGATGATAGTTATGTGCGACAATATACCATTAACAATGTTTATATGGATTATTACTACAATCAGAAAGGTCTCATAAAAGGCAAATTTAATCAAACACAATTAGATTCCCTGGGCAATAAGATTTATGTTAGATTTTATAGAGACGGAAAGCTATCCGGAGCAGATTCCATTGTCTATAATGAGCAGGGTAAAATGATTGAGAATTACATAAAACAAGATAGCGTATTTCAGTTAAGTTATCGATGCGAGTATGACTCTCTCAATAGGTTAACAATGTGGTATTGTAAGAATACCATCAATAATGAAATTACAAAAACATATGAATACCTTCCTGATGGTAGTTATATAGAGCACGAATCAAGCACGGATTACGGAAAAAGACCTGATAAAAAATACATCCTCAACAATCAAGGGCAACTCATAGAAATCAAAGGAAAGGAAGAACACTCCCGCTTTTTGAAATTTGATAAATATGGGAATTGGACTATATGGAAAGAAGTACTAATCATTCCTATTGGGCATTTTGAATATACATATACTAGAGAAATTGAATACTACGAGTAATTTCTATAAATATTTAGAACATGTTAGCGGCGGCAGAGATGTCGCTGCTTTTTAGATTATAGGTCACTATAGGATAGAATAGGAAACTATAAGGATTTTAGGACACTATAGTTGTTGGCGATAGGCGGCGATGACGAAGCCTCGAAGGGTTTTGTAGTGCTTAGCGCCACGGATAGCGAGAGATTCGTGCCATTTATGGAGCCAGGCTTCCTGCTTAACGGTATCACGTAGATCGGCATCGGCTAAAGCGGAGGCTTGTTTGATGAGTTGGAAGGCTTGACGTTGAGCTTCCGTCACGGAATCCGGGGCACGGTGTTCGGGACAATGGGAGATGACGGTCTCGCCAAAACGATTACTGAGATAGAAACGATGGCCGTTAGGCGGCATTGCGCCCGTATAGTCTTTGAATTTCTTGTTTAATGTAGCTTTTGCCATAAAGTAGGTAGTTTAAGTTAACTATGTGTCGCCCCGGTATGAGTCCCTTTCCAGTCTCGTTCCGATTCTCTCTCGATTGTGTCTCGTTAGTCTGATTTGGCTATATATGTGAGTCAAATAAGAGGAATATGAATTCGAATGCAAAGATAATACATTTTTTGCAAACTACCAAATTTTCGCGTCCATTGAGGGAAGAAAAATTCAAGAAAATGCAAAAACTTTTGCGTATGTCAAAAAAAAGCAGTAACTTTGCGGTCGCAAAGTGTAAGGCAGAAAAGTAACAACAAAATAATAGTAACAAACAATACCTTTAACACATGATTTACAGCAAAGAGGTACAGAACATGTGCCAGGTAGCCAAAGGTCCTCATCACGGACCGGCTCCCATCCCCGAAGAGGGAAAGTGGGTGAAAGCCAAAGAGATCTCGGATATCTCGGGTATGACCCACGGAATAGGTTGGTGCGCTCCTCAGCAGGGTGCGTGCAAACTGAGTTTGAATGTTAAGGACGGCATCATCGAAGAGGCTCTAGTAGAGACTATCGGTTGCTCGGGTATGACGCACAGTGCCGCTATGGCAGCAGAGATTCTGCCCGGTAAGACGATTCTCGAAGCCCTGAACACCGACCTCGTATGCGACGCCATCAACACGGCTATGCGCGAGTTGTTCCTGCAGATCGTTTATGGCCGTACGCAGAGTGCATTCTCGGAAGGCGGTCTGACAATCGGTGCCGGTCTGGAAGACCTGGGTAAGGGACTGGTAAGCCAATGCGGTACGCTCTATTCGACTAAGGCTAAAGGCCCGCGTTATCTGCAACTGACCGAAGGCTACATCACCAAAGAGTATTTGGATGAAGACAACGAGATCTGCGGATATGAATACGTCCACATGGGCAAGTTCATGGACGCTATTAAGAAAGGTGTTGACGCCAATGAGGCCCTGAAGAGCGTCACCGGTACGTATGGCCGTACAACGAAAGAACAGGGTGCCGTTAAATCTATTGACCCAAGAAAGGAGTAAGCTATGATTCGTCCCGTTCAATTTGAGTCGCAAGACCGCCGCGAGAAACAGATTCTCGCTGCTCTGAATGCCAACGGCATCAAGTCTATCGAAGAGGCTAATGAGATTTGTGAACAATATGGATTGGATCCTTATATGACCTGTGAGGAGACCCAACGTATCTGTTTTGAGAACGCTAAGTGGGCCTATGTAGTAGGTTCCGCTATCGCTATTAAGAAAGGTTGCAAGAATGCCGCTGACGCTGCTGAGGCTATCGGTATCGGTTTGCAGGCTTTCTGTATCCCCGGTTCTGTAGCTGATGACCGTAAGGTAGGTCTGGGTCACGGTAACTTAGCTGCTCGTCTGCTCCGCGAGGAGACCGAGTGCTTCGCTTTCCTGGCCGGCCACGAGAGTTTCGCTGCTGCCGAAGGTGCTATTAAGATTGCTGAGATGGCCAACAAGGTGCGTCAGAAACCGCTCCGCTGCATCCTGAACGGTCTGGGCAAAGACGCTGCTATGATCATCAGCCGTATCAACGGATTTACCTATGTACAGACTGAGTTCGATTACTTCACGGGCGAACTGAAGATCGTTCGCAAGAAAGCTTACTCCAACGGTCCGCGTGCCAAGGTGAACTGCTACGGTGCTGACGATGTACGCGAAGGCGTAGCTATCCTGTGGCACGAGAATGTTGACGTATCGATTACCGGTAACTCGACCAACCCGACCCGCTTCCAACACCCGGTAGCAGGTACGTACAAGAAAGAGCGCATCCTTGCCGGCAAGCCGTACTTTAGTGTAGCTTCCGGTGGTGGTACAGGTCGTACCTTACACCCGGATAACATGGCAGCCGGACCTGCATCTTATGGTATGACCGATACGCTTGGCCGTATGCACAGCGACGCTCAGTTCGCCGGTTCGAGTTCCGTTCCCGCACACGTTGAGATGATGGGCTTCCTGGGCATCGGTAACAACCCGATGGTAGGTTGCACCGTAGCGTGCGCTGTAAACGTAGCTCTGGCGCTGAATAAGTAAATAGACCAAAGGAGGATTGCCGCATAGGCAGTCCTCTTTTTTGGGGTTCCATAGTTCAATGGATAGAATACGGGTTTCCTAAACCTTAGATCCGGGTTCGATTCCCGGTGGGACTACTTTGCGTGTTATACGGCTCAACACGATTCGCGACACGTCGCTCATAAGAGTTTTCGCCGTTAACCTGCTCTCCGCCTGCGAAATAGCACTATGTGCTTTATTTCTTGGCGGGACAAGAAGAGAACATACATGTTGAATCAAGGAAGTAATATAATCCAGCCTAAACTACCGGCGTTAGCGGTTGATGCTGCGTGCTCGGGTAATCCGGGCATCATGGAGTTTCGCGGCGTGATAGCGGATACGGGCACGGAAGTGTTCCGTCGAGGTCCGTATGTGCAGGGCACCAATAACATTGGTGAGTTCCTGGCCTTAGTGCTGGGCTTGGCCTACCTGAAGCAGCATCACTTGCCCTGGACACTCTATACCGACAGCGTAACAGCTTTGGCGTGGGTGAGGGCGAGGAAATGCAAGAGTAAGTTGGAGTGGACCGCCCAGAACCAAGACCTGCTACTGACCGTTCGCAAGGCCGAAGCGTGGTTGCAAGCCAATACGTGGACGACGCCTATCTGCAAGTGGGAGACGTCGCTATGGGGCGAGATACCGGCCGATTTTGGCAGGAAGTAGGAAAAATGATAACTTGAGTTATCAAAATGTAGAAAAGTTTGTGTATATGCAGGATTTTGCGTAATTTTGCAGTCCGGTTTGAAAAACAACCTCAAACAATATCAAACGACATCAAACAATATCAAACAATAATAAACTAAATTTTTTATCACTATGACAAAAGTAGCAATTAACGGTTTTGGCCGTATTGGTCGTCTGGCATTCCGTCAGATGTTTGAAGCTGAGGGTTACGAAGTTGTTGCAATCAACGACTTGACCAGCCCGAAGATGTTGGCTCACCTCCTCAAGTACGACACCGCTCAAGGTGGTTTCGCAGGCAAGTTCGGTGAGGGCAAGCACACTGTAGCTTACAAAGACGCTCAACTCGCTGAAGATGGCAAGACCGTTCTCGTTCCGGGTTCGATCATCGTTGACGGCAAGGAGATTACTATCTACGCTATGCCGAACGCAGCTGAGCTGCCTTGGGGCAAGCTTGGTATTGACGTAGTTTTGGAGTGCACCGGTTTCTATACCAGCAAGGCTAAAGCCGAGGCTCATATCCAGGCCGGCGCAAAGAAAGTTGTTATCTCTGCTCCCGCAGGAAACGATCTGCCCACCATCGTTTACAATGTAAACCACAAGACTCTGACTCCGGCTGATAAGGTTATCTCCGCTGCTTCTTGTACCACCAACTGCTTGGCTCCTATGGCAGCTGCTTTGAATGCTTATGCTCCTATCCAGAGCGGTATCATGAGTACGATCCACGCTTACACCGGCGACCAGATGATTCTCGATGGTCCGCAACGTAAGGGTGACCTCCGTCGTAGCCGTGCAGGTGCTCAGAACATCGTTCCGAACAGCACCGGTGCTGCTAAGGCTATCGGCCTCGTTATTCCTGAACTGAACGGTAAGCTTATCGGTAGCGCACAACGCGTTCCGACTCCGACCGGCTCGACCACTATCCTGGTTGCCGTTGTTAAGGGTAAAGACATCACCAAAGAGGGCATCAACGCTGCTATGAAGGCTGCAGGTACCGAGAGCTTCGGTTACACTGAGGACGAGATTGTATCGAGCGATGTTATCGGTATGAAGTACGGTTCGCTCTTCGATGCTACTCAGACCATGGTGGCTAAGATTGACGACGACACCTATCAGGTACAGGTTGTTAGTTGGTACGACAACGAGAACAGCTACACCAGCCAGATGGTTCGCACTATCAAATACTTGGCAGAACTCAAGTAATCGGGAATACCACCTATTACAAGAGAAGCGGCTCACAAGGCCGCTTTTCTTTTTTTTATTTATTTAAGGTACGCACACGCGCGCACACTATTGACGAATGTATTGGGCCAGATATTCCTGTTCCGGTTGGCCGGGAGTGGGGATAAGTTCTATTGTCACACGCCCTTCGTGCCATTTGCGCAGCAATCCTAAGGCGTGTAAATCCATAATAGTCGAGTAGCCGGAGCGGGCGATAATGTGTTTGGCTTGCAGGAGAGCCGAGGCTAACTCGTCATCGCTGAGCGAGGGATATTTACCGCGGGCAATAAGCAATTGTTCCTCCTGTCCCCGATAGCGCTCACGAATTGCCTGCTCCAACATCGTCCTATGCGGCTCCAATCCGGAGAGGAGGGCGACCACAGTGTAAGGCGTAGGGTGTACGGTGTAAGATGTAGACGCCTCGAAGCGGCTGAGCGGACCGAGGTATCGGAAGGAGGAAGGATGACTCATAATGCCGGCCAGACTATGGGTGGCCTCGGCAAAGTCGGGTATCCAAACCTCATCATAATGGCCATAGATGTGGGCGTGCAAACGTCGCACCAAGGGTTGCAACCGACGCCAACCGCGCGGCAACAATATCGTCAGTTGATGCGTCATATAAACGCAGCGCGTATTAGGATGACGAGTGCGCGAGCGACGACTCAGATATAGTCCAAAGCGGTTGTCGGAGACGATAAGGTCGAAGTGTTGTTCCTCGAGGATGCGCTGCAAAGCCTTATGCTCCGCACGCGATACAGCGATGAGGTGGGGCAGGGAACGCAGGATAGCTAATACCTGACTGCGTCCGGATGAATACCTAAGTTGCAGGTGCGGGAGAGCAATGGCCGGTAAATCGGGAAAATGCTGCTGCAGCACTTGCAGACTCTCGCCGTCACCACCTAAGACCACCTGATGCCCTTCGGCTATCCATTGTCGGATGAGCGGGACGCAGCGCATAGCGTGTCCCAGTCCCCAGTTGAGTGGTGCAACGAAGATCTTCATTAGGCGGAGATAAGGACGTTATACCCTTGTTGAATCAGCGGAGCCGCTATAGCCTCCATTTCCGGACGGGACAGTTTCTCTAAAGTCTTCAGCGGTGTCGCTCTATCGATGACGTAAATCATGATTTGTTGCGGCCGGAGGGTGTCCACTATGCGGTACCAGGCTTGCAACTCGTCCGGGGTGGTGTTGTCGATGGGCGTGCCGTAATAGTCGCCCCTCAGAAAACAAGTCTGCAGGGTAAACTGCCCCTCAAAGGCTTTCAGCCGTTCAACGATAGCGGCTACCGTCAGTTCGTCATTGACCGGTCGGTCGATAAGGCGCATCGTGGCGTCAATGGCCGAGTCGAGTTTGAGGATGCGGTTGTCGCAGAGCATGAGTGCGCGGCGCACCTCTTCGCGCCCTATCTGCGTGGAGTTACTCAAGACGGACACTTTAGCCTGAGGATAATAGCGGTCGCGCAAGGCGCAGGTGTCGGCTATGATATCCTCAAAATCGGGATGCAGGGTCGGCTCGCCATTGCCCGAGAAAGTGATGACGTCTAAGGGCGATTGATTGGCGGCGAAGGATGCGAGTTGTTGTTCCAAAGCCCCTTTTACCTGTTCGCGCGTGGGGAGTATAGGGTGCGAGAAGGGCGTATTCCAGCCGCATTCGCAATAGACGCAATCGAAGGTGCACACCTTATGGTCGGTCGGCAACAGGTTGACACCGAGCGACACGCCCAATCGGCGCGAATGAATAGGGCCATATATGATGGTATCGAATAGCATCAGCCTACTATTACACGATTGCCCAACGCCTTACAAATCTCAGTGCGGAGTTGGTGGAGGATAGGTTGTTGTTGCAGCAGTTCGCGAATGGTATTCCAATCGCCTCCGGTCTGTGCGTCTGCCAGCATCTTCTCCAGTAACGCGATGCGCTCGTTGACAACCGTATATTTGAGTTCTAACAGCAGTCGCTGCGTCAACTCCGGTAAGCGGTCTGCATCGGTCTGCTGGTCTACTTCTTGAACCACATTTTCCGATATGGCCTGTTTGGAGAAGATGCGACTGAGTTGGTATTTATCCGTAGCCAGATTGGCAGCCAGACGGCTAATCTCCGTATCGGGATGCTGCACAAAGAATCGCTCTGCCACAAAGCCCTCTTCATGGCAATGCGCCATATATTCGTCAATAATCTTTTGGTAGATAGGCTCGTCGGGCACTATCTCGTCATTGCGCATGTCGGAAATCACATATTCGCCAACGGTCACTACCGAACCGTCTTCGTAGGCGTATAAATCGCGTTCGCCGTAACGAATGATGAGGCGGATAATGTTCTTATAGTTGGTAGCAAACTGTGCCTGCCGAGGGGTAGCAGTAGGAGCGGGATTGGTCTCCACAGGGGCGGGGGCAGGTTCGTTAATCGGTGTCTCCTCTTTGGGCGCAGCCTCACCTTCTTTTTGAGGCTCGGCATAACGTTGACGGCGCGACTTATTCACTTCGCGGAGTAGCAGCCGCTCGTCCATCTTCAGTAGGTCAGCGCAGTCTTTAATATATACTTGCCGCGTAATAGCATCCGGTATAACGGCTATCGAATCGACTACCGAGCGTATCAGCGCACTGCGTTTGATAGGGTCCGAACCGGCTTCGGCACTCAGCAGTTTGGCCTTGAAACGAATGAAGTCGGTCTGGTTGGCTTCTATATAGGCAATAAAGTCGTCGGCGTTGTGCGAGCGGGCATACGAGTCCGGATCTTCGCCTTCGGGCAGGAGCAGCACTTTGACGTTGATGCCTTCTTCCAAAATCATGTCTATACCTCGTACCGCCGCGTGAATACCTGCCGCATCGCCGTCGTAGAGGACTGTAATGCTGTTGGTGAAGCGGTGCAGGAGTTTGATTTGGGGCGTCGTCAATGCAGTGCCTCCGCTGGCTACTACATTGGTGATGCCGGCCTGGTACATCGAGATGACGTCCATCTGGCCTTCTACCAGGTAAGCATGATTGAGGCGGGCTATCGACTGCTTGGCTTGGAAGAGGCCGAACAACTCGTTATGTTTCTCAAACAGCGGCGAGGTAGGCGAGTTGACATACTTACCGGCTTTGTCACTTTTCTTGAGCAGTCGTCCGGCAAAACCCACTACCTTGCCCGATTGCGAGAAGAAGGGGAAGATGACGCGCGAATGGAAGCGGTCGTACAGACGGCCGTCTTCGGATTTGAGACACACACCGGTGCCCACAAAAGGCGCGTTCTGCGAATCGTTAAGCAGGTATTTCTCTGCAAAACCGTGTTGCACGGCCTCTTTGCTCAGCAGGCTCTTGTCCGGCGAGTAGCCAATCTTAAACTTATGAATGGTCTCATCCTGCAATCCTCTCTCGCGCAGGTAAGTCAGTCCTACGGCTTGTCCCTCGCGGGTGTCCCACAACTGTTTTTGGAACCACTCGTTGGCCCATTCGTTCACCACAAACATTGACTCGCGGTCATCTTGGCGCTGCTGTTCTTCCTGGGTCAGTTCGCGCTCTTCTATCTCTATATGATAGCGTTTGGCGAGCATGCGCAGGGCTTCTATGTAGCCGCATTGCTCTATCTCCATGATGAAACCCACGGCATTGCCGGCCTTGCCGCATCCGAAACATTTATAGATACCTTTCGACGGCGACACGGTAAACGAACCGGTCTTCTCGTCGTGGAAGGGACAGAGACCGATAAGGTTAGCACCGCGTTTCTTGAGCGACACGTAGTCACTCACTACCTCTTCGATACGGGCAGCGGAAAAGATGCGGTCTATGGTGTCGCGTGGAATCATGAGGGAGCAGTAAATCAGTTATCCGATTGCCAGAAATAAATTCCTATACGTATATTCCATTGGTCAATACGTCCGCGTGTCAGACGGTCGTCCGGGTTGCCGTTAGCCAGTTTATACCCCATCTCGCCGAAGTTGTCGGCTTTGTAGGGATTCATCAGTCCGAAGTCGTAGCCGCCGCGCAGGTAGTAACGCTTGTATTGGAAGCCGGCGCCCAAGCCCCACAGCACATTCACGTCGTGGAAATAATGCATATCCTCGGTATCCGAGTAACCGAAGATAAGATTCGGGAAGTTGGGGTACTTGTCGTCGTGCATGAGGTGACCGCGGAAGAAGTCTTTCGCATAGTGATGCACGCGGTACTGAACCGTCGGACCGGTGTAGAGGATGAGCCAGGTCTGTTTGGCAATCTCAAATTTGTATTGGAAGTCGATATTCAGTTCCAAGGTGTGCATCTCGTCATGCGATTTGACATCTAAGGACGGAAAACCTCCAGTCGGATTACCGTGCTCATCGTACGGGAACTCGGCCCACTTGGAGTCGTGAACGCCGTAGACATAGTTAAAGGCGAAGAAGTTACCGAAGCCTTTGACGTAGGTGACGTCGTATACCAGACCCAACTTCAATCCGTTCAGGATGTCCTTGCCTAATTTGGTCTTACTGTTCTTATAGGTCGACCAGTCTTTTACCTCGTCCGGAGGGGTAGGGGTGTTGAGGCGATAGAGTTGTTGGTTGAAGCCGAACTGCACACCTAACGAGTGGGTCACTTCGGCGCGGCTGAGGGTCGCTAAGGCCATGCAGACCGCCATTATACATACTATACGTTTCATTTCTTACGTTTTTTATTTTTCTTTTTATGGGTATCGTTGTCTTCCTCATCCTCTTCATCTTCGGTAGCCGACAAAGCTTTCTGTGTCGGACGAGCGGTGCGTCGGGGACGGTTGAAGATATCTTGCGGCGAACGCGGACGCTCCTGGTGAGCCCAGAAGAAGCCTAACAGGTAGGTATCTTTGCGTTCTATCTGGTCTAAGGGATAGAGGGTGCCGTTGGTGATAGTGGTGAAGAGCACGTGATGAATCTTGTTATTCTCCAAGAACATCGTCACGTGACTGCTCTGCGATTTATTCACGCCCACATAGACGCTGTCGTCGTCGCGCGGGAAGAAGACCGTCTCGGCATTGCCGCTCACCTCTACACGCTTCACCTGACCGTCGATAATAAAGGCTTTCATCTCCTTGCCCGATAACTGGTCGTAACATATCGAGTCTTCCTGTTTGATACCTAAGGCGCTGCCTATCCCGTGGGCGTAGTCGAGTTTGCCGTTATGCAAATAGATATGTATCGTGTCGGCAGAAATCTGGTTCTCGGCACTCCAGCATACCGGCTCGTGGTGAAGCGTCATCATCGAGTCGCGGCCGTTGTAGGTGAGCGAGTCGCATACTATCTGGTAGTCGACATTATAGGCGCGCACGTTGTGATAGGCGCGCATACGGCGATACGTCGTGTCGGTATAGAACGAGTCGGGCGTGCACGCCACCTCTTCGGTGAACAGCGTGTCGGCGTGGATATACGTGAAGTCGGGTTGAGACCAGTCGATAGCCTGCGCACTGTCCGTAGCAAAGCCGCCTTTCTCTTTCTCGTACATGATGCCGTAATTACCCTTGAGCGTCATCTTCTGTACGGTGTCCTTCATTACCATATGCCCGAATACATTACCTATACCTATCTTCTTATCGTAATAGATAGTGTCGCCCGTCAGTTGTTTACCGTCGTCATGAATAATCTGACTGCGGTCCAGGAGCATCGACTGCTCACTGGCGGTGTTGTACCAACCGTTGGAACTGAGAATCGTCGTCTCCCCGGCGTATACGATAGTGGTGGGACATACTATCTGCGCCACGTTGGTCTTGGTGTTGTATATCAACGTGTCGGCATCTAAGGTGAACGACTCGTTCTCCAGATGTACCTTATGGCGGAAGAGCGCCTCGTTGGTCGACGGACTGTAGCCGCCCCATACCGAACGCAGCGAGTTAAGGCTGTCGACGATAGTGCCGTCTTGGATATAATACGCCAAGTCGAGCACGCGGTCGTAGTTCATGCTGTCGGTCGTCAGGATGGTGTTGCGGTGGATAAGGCGCACGTTATGCCTTAGACGCGCCAACTTAGTATTACCGTCGTAGTACAAGACATCACCAAAGCCCTGCAACGTGTCGCCTTGCTCAAAGCGCACATGACCGAAGGCATCAAACGAGTTCGTCTTCTCGTAGAAATAGGCCGAGTCGCAATACATCACCGCCTCGTCGTGGCGGAAACGAACGTTGCCCTTGAGCAGCTGGGCCTCCAAATGCCTACGCGAATCGAAACTCAGCGTCTCGGAGTGCTCCAGGTACACCATCGTCTGCGCCCTGGCAACACAAGGTACAGCCGCCAGCACCATACAGCCTATCAACCAATATATATGTCTCATCGTCTTCATTCACTCACTCCTCATGAATCCATCCGGGATACTCAAAATCGCATCCGCGCCAGTGTTCGTCAATAAAGATATACGTCTCTTTCTGCTTGCGCTTAATCCACTCTAATATATACTGCGCACTCTGTTTCTGCTCCAGCATGGAGCGTATCGTCTGGTAGTCGTCTACCATGTTCGCGCGGTGCACCTCTTTCTTGGCCTTGAGCTTAACGACAGCGCACACCTCTTTATTCTTCGCTTGGTCCATCATCACAAAGGGCTGAGATATATCGCCCTCTTTGAGCGTGTAAATCTGTTTGGCTATCTCCGGAGGCAGGTCTTGGTACTCAAACTTACTCGAACCGGTAGACGAGTTAGTCATCAGACCGGCATTCATAGCCGTCGACTTATCTTGCGAGAAATAAGCCACTGCCTGCTCAAAGGTCGCATCGCCGCGGCGAACCACGTTGATGATCGAGTCCAAACGCTCCAGAGAGTGCACTTTGTCCGTAGCCGATACACGCGGCTTCATCAATATGTGACGGCAGTTGATACGCTCTCCTTTTTTCTCAATCAACTGGATGATGTGGAAACCGTATTCCGACTCTACTATACGACTCACTTTCTTGGGGTCGTTGAGGTTGAAGGCCACATCGGCAAACTCCGTCACCAACTGTCCGCGTCCCACAAAACCTAACTCGCCGCCGCGTTTGGCACTCTCTGTATCTTCCGAGTACAGACGAGCAAGCATCGAGAAGTCGGCCTTCCCCGTATTCACACGCTCCGTGAACTCACGAAGACGCGACTTGATACGCTCTATCTCCTCTTTGGGCACCTGCGGCTCAAAACTCAGTATCTGCACCTCTACCTGTGTCGGGATCAATGGTATCGAGTCGGCCGGCAGCGAGTTGTAGAAACGGCGTATCTCAGCCGGAGTGGGTTTGATATGAGACGTCAACTTCTGCTGCATCTGCTGGATGACCATCTGATTACGCACCGTCGTCATCAACTCCTCGCGTATCTCGGTCTGAGGCTTGCGGAAATACTCTTCCATCTTCTCCTTGGAACCTATCTGCGAGATATAGTAGTTGATACGCATATCCACCTGGTGACTCACCGACGACTCGTTTGCCTCGACGGAGTCTAACTCCGCCTGGTGGAGGAACAACTTTTGCACGGCCATCTGTTCGGGGATAACGCAGTACGGGTCACCTTTCATCTCCTGACCCTCATATTGCGCGCGCAACTTCTCCTCTTCTACCTCACTGCGCAGGATGGCTTCGTCACCTACTATCCAGATAACCTCGTCAATGATATTATCGGCTACCATGGGCACGCTGAGTGCCATGAACAGCATGGTCAATAGTGTCTTATTTTTCATACAGTTTCAGTTTGTGAAAGAGTAATGCTTCTTCGTATAGACGCTCTCTCTCTTCCTGTAAATATTCTTTTTGTTGTAATCCTTCTAATAATCGGCGTATCTCCGGAGCGGCATAGTCTACCGGCATCTGTTCGCCGCGCAGCTTCTTGTCCGTCACCTGCAACAGGTATATCGAGGACGAGTCTTCGGCTTGTATCATACTGTGGCTGCGAATCTTTTGCTGCAGCACATCCGGCTGCATAGGCAACCACATCTGCAACTGATTGGCGGTCTTCCACTCATCCTGGAATAACTCATAGCCGGTGGCATACTGATAGGCGTATTTCTCTATCTTCTCTATGGCCTCGTCGGTCATCTTACCAAGCCATCCGCGTAACTTATCCTGCTGAGGCGCAGCTTTGGGCACGATGAGCAAGGCTCCCTTTACTATCGTCTCACGCAACACGAACAGCGATGCGTTGGCCTCATAGAAACGCTCTACAGCCGTGTCCGGTATCTGCTTGGGTTTGCGGTGAGCCACTAAACGCTGCTCATATTCATGCACATATAGCGAACGGCGGTAGTCTTCTACCAAGCGCTCCAGGTCGGCTGAGGCACGGTCTTGGGCTTTCTCGTATACCAAGATATCCGTCGCCCATTGACGGATATAACGGTCAGCTATACGGGCACTGTCATCCGCGTCCGTAGCATCGGCCGTCACCGCGTCTATAATCCGGTACTCCAAACGCTGACCGGCCACCTCGGCGGCTACACCCGCTTGCTGCTTATGCCTGAATGAACTGCAAGAGCTTAAACAGATGACCGCCAAAAAATATAGTGTTGTTTTTCTCATACTTCGTCTCGTTTATCTCCGGCGCTTTAACGCCTTCTGTGCCTAAAGCCTCATCGCCGTATTCTATCTGCACCTCGTCGTAGATGCCTGAGTCTAATATCGTCTGCAATAACTGCGCACCGCCTTCTACTAACAGCGAGTGTATGCCGCGATGCGACAAGTCGTTGAGGATATATTCCCAATCCGTGCACTCGCTATACACTATCGTCTCCGCGTCCGGCGAGAAGATCTTGCTCTCGCGAGGCACCACACCCTTACGGTCCAACAGCACCCGTATGGGATTGCGTCCCGGCCAATGAGTCGTCTTCAATCCCGGATTATCCAATAACGCCGTGCGCGTACCTATCATGATAGCCATATTCTCCGCCCGCAACTTATGCACCTCCTGCTTCGTCACCGTATTGGAGATAGCCAAGGCTCCGTTCAAATGCCGCTCTTCACTCTTCTCTCTTGACTCTTCACCCTTCCCTCTTGACTCTTCACCCTGCCGCTTCCTATCCAGGAAACCGTCCCTTGTCTGCGCCCACTTGAGCGTCACATACGGGCGGTGTTTCTCGTGCAGGCAGATAAAACGCTTATTCACTTCCCGACACATCGCCTCGCCTACACCTACCGTCACCTCTATACCAGCTTCACGCATACGGGCTATACCCTTACCGGCCACTAACGGATTAGGGTCCTCCATGCCCACTACTACGCGCTTCACACCCTTAGCTATTATCATGTCCGCACACGGCGGCGTCTTACCGTAATGACTGCACGGCTCCAGACTCACATATAGCGTACATTCGGAGAGATCATAATTCTTAATTTTTAATTTTTCATTTTTAATCTCCCACTCCCTAAAACACTCCACCTCTGCATGCGGACCGCCATAATGACGATGCCAACCCTCAGCGATGATTTTGCCTGATGCATCTACCAACACCGCTCCCACCATAGGATTGGGCGCTACGTAGTATTCCCCTAAACGGGATAACTCTACACAACGGGCTATATATCGTTCCTCTCGGGTCAAATCTGTCAGCACAGCGGTCTGTACGCTTAATTCTTAATTTTTAATTTTTAATTCAAAAATTTGCAGGCCTGCAAATAATTTTGTACCTTTGCACCGTGAAAGACTTTTTGCACCATCTTACCGAGCGACTCTTACCCTATCTCTCACCGGCTGAAGCTCGCGAGACAGCCTTCTGGATTATCGAAGAATCCACAGGCCTTTCACGCACGCAAATCCTTACGGGCGGCAAAGATACAAAAAATATTCCGAATATCGAAAATATTTTACAAAGAATTGCAAAAAAAGAGCCCATACAGTATATTTTTCAGCATACTTTGTGGAATGGACTCGACCTAAAAGTCACTCCTGACACCCTTATCCCACGTCCCGAAACCGCCGAATTAGTCGCTCTAATCTTAAATCATAAATTTGAAATCTTAAATCATAAATCTAAAATCCGCGTCCTCGACATCGGCACCGGCTCCGGCTGCATCGCTATTGCGCTCAAAAAAGCGCATCCTGAATGGCAAGTCTTCGCTTGTGATATCTCTGAATCGGCACTTGACGTCGCACGCGAGAATGCCCGCCGCAACAACGTCGACATCACCTTCTTCACCGCCGACATCTTAAATCCTAAATTTGAAATTATAAATCATAAATTTGAAATTTTAAATCCTAAATTTGAAATCTTAAATCCTAAATCTGAAATCTTAAATCCTAAATCTGAAATCTTAAATCCTAAATCTGAAATCTTAAATCATAAATTTGAAATTATCGTCTCCAACCCTCCCTACGTCCGTCATAGCGAGGCGGCGGATATGTCGGCCTCCGTCCTCGACTACGAACCGCATTCGGCTCTCTTTGTCCCCGACAACGACCCGCTGATCTTCTATCGACGCATAGCCGAGTTCCTGATCACTAATCGAGAATCGAAAATCACTAATCGAGAATCCCTCCTCTTCTTCGAAATCAACGAATCCTTCGGACCTGCTGTCTGCCACCTGTTGGACGGCTTGGACTATACCGATATACAACTCTATCACGACTCCTATGGAAAAGACCGCTTTGTCTCTGCGCGACTTATCGGCTAAGGCGCAACAACTATGTGCACGTGCCGAATACTGTGCCGACGATATACGCCTTAAGATACGTCTCTGGGGCGGAACGGACGAACAGGCACAGCAGGTCATTGACCTCTTGTACCGCCAACAATACCTCAACGATAGACGCTATGCCTCCGCTTTTGCACGCGATAAGGTGCGTTTGAATGGATGGGGTAAACGCAAGATCGCTGCCGCCCTACGGGCTAAACACCTGCCCGAGACCGTCATCGATGATGCCCTTAATGCCATCGACCCCAATGAGTACCAACGTGCCCTCGAGAAAGCTATCCGGCAAACCAAGAATCCTCGCTCACGTGGCTTCACAACCGACGACCTCGATTAGAGATTAGAGATTAATGATTAGTAATTCTTATTTCTTAATTTGTAATTTTTAATTTTTTCCGGAAAATATTTGCGTATATCATTTTTTTGTTGTATCTTTGCGCCGTATTTCTATCCGTACTGCGTGAGATTTACTTTTTTTTGAGCTCACGTCAGGGAAGTGTCCTATTAGTGCGGGTGGGGTGCAAGGACATGATAAATAGCGTCTTACGCGCTTTGTTTTGACTTACAGAAATCTGGTAAATTTCACAAAAGAGTTACAAAACATTGCGACACTAAGATGCCTATGGTATGTATTTAATACGTACGCGCGTCTGCGTGTACCATATTATATATACGTACGGCGTGGGCTACGGTGTTGCTGTTTGTAACGAAAGGCAGTACCAGAGCCTCTGTAAGTGGAACGGCAAGATTGCAGTCCCGCTTTTATTTTTGCATATAGTTTGCGGGTGCTTTGATCTTGAAGTGCCCGCTTTTTTGATATGTTTATGATCTTTGACATATTGGATTACCGTAAAAATGAGCGACAAAAGTAAAAAAGTTGCTCGAAAACTTGCGTATATCAGAAAAAAGTTGTACCTTTGCGTCGAATTTGACTTTTTGAATAGACAAAATACAAACTAATTTGTCTTTTGTAATCGTCAAAATAAGTTCATTTTTGACTAAAGTAAACGACATCTATGCAAAGATTAAACCAACGGTACAAGCAATTATTGGATGATACAACCCTTGATTTTACAAGGTATATCTATCAGGAAATCAATTGGGGAAACAGGTTGATTTTACTGAAAGGTCCTAAAGGTGTAGGCAAGACCACCATGCTCTTGCAGCATATCAAACGGACTTTCGAGGATACATCCAAAGCTTTTTATGCCTCAGTAGATACATCTTGGTTTGCCACCCACACGCTTGTTGATTTGGCGGAGTTCCTTGTTTCGCATGGCGTAACCCATTTGTATTTGGATGAGGTGCATAAATATGTCGGCTGGGACAGGCAGATTAAAGAGATCTATGATGCTTTCCCTAAATTGCATATCGTGCTCACCGGCTCTTCCATGCTGCAACTGAGTTCAACGGATGCAGATTTGTCACGCCGTTGCCGTGTTTACACGATGCAGGGAATGAGTTTCAGAGAATATCTGGAGTTTGAGCATCTGGCGCAACTGCCCGCTATCCCATTCAATGAAATTCTTTCCACCCATCAAACGATAGCTGCGCATCTGACAAACCAACTGCCGATACAGAAGTATTTTGAGCAATATCTGGAACATGGTTATTACCCGTTCTACAAAGAAGAAGGCGATGGCTTTGCCGCGCGTTTGGAAGAAGAGGTGGATTGGATAATAAATGTCGAGATACCCGCAGTAGAGAAAGTCTCTTATGAGTTGGTATATAAGACAAAAGTGTTATTGGGTATCTTAGCCGAGTTGAATCCTTTTACGCTGAATGTGTCTGATTTGGCAACCAAATTAGGAGCCTCCAGAGATAGTGTCTATAAAATGCTGGATTTGCTCCAGAAAGCCGGACTGATAAGACGTTTATACCAGAAACCCACTGGTATGAAGAGGCTGCAGAAACCCGAAAAAATATTATTTGACAATACCAACTTGATGTATGCCTTATCGCCAAACACGGATACAGGTACGTTGCGCGAGACATTTATGTCCAACATGCTATGCTCGCATAGACTGGCTATGCCTGCCAAAGGCGACTTGTTGATTGATAATACCTATATCTTTGAAGTTGGTGGCAAGACCAAAGGCTATGGTCAGATTGCCAATATGCCGGAGAGCTATGTTATTGCAGATGGTATTGATGTAGGGTTTGGCAACAAGATTCCTCTCTGGCTGTTCGGCTTCCTCTATTAAGTAACATAATATATAACTATTTTTACAAAAGCGGTAATCCAATAGAGTGGAAACACTCAAAGCGGATTACCGCTTTTTCGTCGTCTATGATCGCCTATATGACTAGTAGACCAGATACATAGATAAAACAACAAAACAACTATAATTAACCGAGCCGCAAGGCTCACAGTATTAACAAAAAGTATGAAGGTTCGTGCTAATCGAGTGTAAGCTTGCTTACCCGACTCGATGACGCCGAAACTCCAGAAATTTAAAATTTTAAATTTATGAAAAGATTTTTTCTTATTCCGCTTTTGACAGTATTGTGTACTGTTATGGCGTGGGCAGACAACATTGCTCAAATTACAGTGGGCGAAAATGAGCCTGTTGGTTATGAGACATTGTCTGACCTTCAATCAGCTATTGCTGCTCTCCCTACAGATGGTACAGTAGCTACTATCAAGTTGTTGGATGACATTAATGCCAACAATAGCAGTTGTTTCGTTTCCATTACTTCTGGTGGTAATGGTGTAATATTAATTCGGCCTTATCAACATGTCATTTTGGATCTCAATGGTAAAAAACTCCAAGCGGCTCCAAATGCAAACACTCAAAATCAATGTATCATATTTGTTGAGGGTCAAAGCGGAGTTGCTAATGGAGGTGGACATTTGACAATTACTGATAATAGTGGAAGTGTAGGTACTATTCAAAACACCAACCAAGCTACTAAATGTTTTAAACGTAATGTATACGCTCGTCGTAATAGTTCATTGCATCTTCAGAAATGTAAGATTATCACTAATCAAGGTTGGGCGGTTGATGTTCACACAGCCACATTGACTATTGAACCTGATGTTGAAATTCATGCAACTGCTCCCGCTGCAGAAGGAGGCGGTTGTGGAGAAGATGATTCTCCTGCTATAAGATCAGTAGATGGTATTATTACGATTAATGGCGGACTAATTAAGAGTGAAGGACGTGCTGCTATATACTCCTATCGCAATAGCAGAGGATGTAATGTGACTATTAATGGTGGAACCTTCTATGGTCATGAAAATTATGGAATTTATGGCGCATATGGGGCAAATACTATCGCTATCAAGGGAGGCTTCTTCAATGCAGATCCATCTGAATTCATCGATCAGACGAGTTATGTCGTAGATGCAAATAATGATATGTTTGAAGTAAAACCATTAAGTGCATTTGAAAATATTACCGTATATACGGTAGAGGAAATGAAGAATGCATTCGAGAGTATTGAAGAAGGACATCCCAAATCAGTCACTATGGCTTCTAATGCCGTTGATTTCGTACTTGAGGAAGAAGTAGAATTACCTCATGGCTCTGTATTTATCATTCCGGAAGGAAAGAGTCTTACTGTTAAAACAGGTGGATTATTCGTAAATGAAGGTATCACTATTTGCAATGGTTCTATCAGTGTATTAGGTGATGGTTTCTTTAGCAAACCATATAGTATTGTTGGAACAGGATCTATTTCGGGATATGAATCAGCATTGACAATTCATGACAATGGTCAAGTTCGATATGATGTGTCTAATGCTATGCAGTTGCAGTTCCTTTCTATCATTAATAAAAATGGGGCTTTTGTCGATACACTCAACTTGCTGACAGACATCAACTTGCCTAATGCTAATTTTGAGATGATAAATTATGCCCCAGCAGTTGTCAAGGGCAATAATTTCAAAATTAACAATTTGCATATGTCAACGACCACAGGAGGTATTGCTTTATTTAAATATATTCTTGGTTCTACAATAGAAAATGTTGAAATAACAGCAACTATTCAAACTACAACGGCGAACACAGCTATCTTAGCACGAGGTATCTATTATAATTCCACAATCAAAAATGTAACTTTAAATGGATCTGTCACAGCTGAAGGTTCTCCATATGCTCTTGCCGCCTTTGCTGCTGGTTTGAATCCTACAAGTGGGCAACATGTATGGTTTGTAAATTGTACAAACAATGCAACAATTAATGGAGCTAATGGCTATAATATTGGCGCATTCGTTGGCACAATGACAGGCTCTGAGGGGGAATTAGGATTATACAATTGTGTTAACAACGGAGTTATCTCTGGACACAACAATGTAAGTATCATTGTAGGTCACGGTGATGGAAGTGGAAGTATTGATATGGAGTTGATAGCTTTCAGTAATAATGGATCCTATTCTGAGACATCACCAGTAACTGGTATTTCTACCGCTAATGGAATAAAAGTTGTAGGTGCTAGTGACTTACATAGCCTTATTGAAGCAGAAATTGATCCGGAAATCTGGACTGCCGTATTTAATGGCGAAAGATATATTGGCAAATTGGCTGGCGTTTTGGACAATAAGACGGATGGTGAAGGAACTGATGCATTGACAACAGATTGGGCATTAAGTACAACATGGACTAACAACGAATATGATCCGGTTATTCCTAATGAGTCTGATGTCGTTACCGTTAATAATACCAACGGTGTCGTTGTTAGCGACAATACGGAAGCTGTAGCTAAGGAAGTAACAGTAACCACAACCCTTAAAGTTGAAGATGGTGGTTCTCTTACTATCGGTGAAGGTGGTTTGACGATCGAAGCAGGTGCAACTGTAACAGTAGAAGAAGGTGCTACGCTTGTAGTCGGTAAAGATGGTATTACCATCGCGGATGGTGGTCACTTGGTTGTTGAGGCTACGGAAGATGGTGGTACAGGTGTCGTACTCGTTGATCCGGCTGCCGACGAAGCAGATGCTCGTCCTATAGCTTCTGTAGAACTGATCCCCGATGCTTACAAAGTAAGCGAGGATGTTTATAAACACCGCTATGTCGGTATTCCTTTGTACTTTGAGGGCGCAGAAGAGTTTACTTCTGCTAACTGGGAGCGCGAAGCTATCCAAGATGGTGAAAGTGTAGTTTCTCACGCTAAGACTTGGAATAACGGTTGGCAAGATGTTACCGACGTAAACGAGTTCGTTCCGTTCAAGGGTTATGCTTTGACTAATGAATCCACACATGGTGTTAAATACACCTTCAAGGGTAAATTGGTTGGTAACGGTGACGGTACTATGAACTTTGCATATGGATTCAACCTGTTTGCTAACTCGTACACCGCTCCTATTAACATCCAGACCTTGCTGAATGGTCTCTCGAATAATGTAAAGGCTACTATCTACATGTTTGATAATGACAAATTGCGTACAGTATCTAAAGCAGACTTCGCAGGTTTCCGTACTCCGAAGTTCACGGTTATTCCTTCGCTCCAAGCCTTCTTCGTGCTGATGGATAACGGTACATCTGCTAGCGAGAGCATTAACTATGCTGAGGCTGTATATAACAACTCCTTGGCCAACACCGGTCTGTATGCTCCGAAACGTCAAGAGACTCCGGACTTCAACCGCGTACGTATCAACATCGCTTCTGAGAACGGTGTAAGTGATGAGGTATACCTGATTGAGGCAGCAGACTACACGAATGACTTCGAGAATGGTTTCGATGAGGTTAAGTACATGAACAATGGTTTGAACCTCTTCGCTACCACCGCTTACGGTCGTCAGTCTACTGAGATTACCAATGATCTCAACGGTACATTCATCGGTGTTCAAGGTAATGGTACTTACACTATGACCTTCGATGAATTGGTAGGTGAAGAGTATCAGATTCGTGACCTCCAAACCAACGCTGTTGTTGCCATGAGCGAGGCTAATACCTATACATTTACCGCAAACGGCACGAATGACGCACGCTTCGTTGTTGAGGCGATTGCTAAGACGCCTACTGCATTAGGTAATGTAGATGAAGTTAAGATGTTTGTTCACGACAATACGCTGTTCATTTCGGAGAATAATAGCGATGCCAACGTTATGGTTTATGCTGCTAATGGTCAACTCGTTCTCTCCACTACGGCTCAACAGACTATTAGTCTGAATGGCTTGGCAAATGGTGTTTACACTGTTCGCGTTGCTAACCAAACACTCAAATTCGTGAAATAATGGCAAATAAATTGTATAAAACACCAATCGTTGAGATTGCAATATGCACGCCCTTCCACGCTTTGATGGAAATTAGCGAGCCGACTCCTGCCACTAAGGGAGGACCGAATTTGGCTCCCGGCAGAAAGATTTTCGCATAGAGTAAGTTATGCAGGCTGCGGTTCTGCCGCAGTCTGTATAACAGCAAAGAAAACAAATTAAATCATAATAAAGATGAAAACAAAGATTTTTACAGTTCTGGCAGTTCTTGCTATGGCTACCATGGTTTCTGCACAGACATTCAATCGTATCGTTGTCAACATAGAAAAAGGTAGTGAGAGCGATGAGTTGTATCTCATTGAGTCTCCATCTTTCACAGATGATTTCGAGAATAGCTATGACGAGGCAAAAGGTTTCATTGGCGGTTCTATCTATATTTACGGAACTACCGCTTACGGAAGCCAGAGCATGGTTTGCACCAATAGTCTCCAAGGCGCAGTTATTGGTTATCGTGCTACTGCTGCCGGAACAGCTACTATCACATTCTCTGACTTGCAGAGCGACCTCGCTGATGTAACTACTTATTTCCTGTTGGATACCGAGAATGGTGCATACACCCAAATTGGTACTGCTAGCACAGACAAATATGTATTCGCTGCAGAGGCAGGTGATCACCCCAATCGCTTCATGATTGTTGAGCCTGTTCAGGTTACCACTAATGCTGACGGATGGGTTTCGTTCGCTAACAAAATTGCCTTAGCTCCGCTACCGCTAAGTGGTTTGAAGGCTTTTTATGCTAAATATAATGCCGCTAATGTAGTGGTTGACTTGCATGAAACGAAATTGATTCCTGCTACTGAGGGCGTATTGTTATATGGCGCTGCTAATACAGATTACACTTTGACACCGAATGTAACCGGTTTGACAGCAAGCACAGAGCAAAACGACCTCGTTGGATGCGTTACTTATACCAACGTTTCCGGTGTCGCTGCTGATATCTATTGCTTGCGTAATGTAGGTGGCGTTAGCGCATTGTATCAGTACACAGGCGCGAATATCCCTGCTGGTAAGGCTTATTTGCCTATTACGGCAAGTGCTGCTCCCGCTCCCGCTCGCATCGCTATCCGCGTTGCTCAGCCTACCGACGTGCGCGAGGTAGAAGCTACCGTTAAGGCCGAGAAGTTCATGGAGGATGGAAAAATCTACATCCGCCGTGGTGACAACATCTATAACCTCCAGGGACAAAAAGTCAATTGATAATTGACACGTTAAGATTGAATATCGCTAACTTAAAAATTTGACAATTATGAAAAAGACTTATAATGCTCCCGCTACTGAACTGTATAACTTCGCTGCACAAGACGTTATGCAGACCTTCTTAGGCGTTGTTACCGCGTCCGGCTCATCCTTCGATGACCCGAACCAAATCGGCTAATAGACAAAGCTCTCGCCAAGAGAGTAATTAAAAAAATTTTTTTCAAAAGGGCGCCCTGCTTTGGGAAAAGCGGGACGCCCTGCCTGTCCCCCTAATCCCTAATTATTAATCCCTAATCGAAAATCCCTAATCGAAAATCCCTAATCCCGAATCACTAATCCCTAATCGAAAATCCCTAATCCCTAATCGGTCCTTGCTCCTTGTTCTTTTGTCCTTGTTCCCTATTCCAAAGAGACTGTTTTCTTCTCGGTTTTCTTCTATTACTTATATTTCTCTTTCTGTTAGTCCGGCTTGTTCCTTTTCTTGCATCAAAAGGAACAAGTTGAATTGGGTGCAAAATGGCAAATAATCTGTCTAAATCTACTACTGATGCGTTAACTTAAGTAACTTGCTCTGTATATTGTTTATATTCAGCAACCTATGAATATATTCAGACTTTTCGATTTGAAAAAAATATGTTTTTTATGTTTATGTCTTTTGAATGATTTAACTCGAAGAGTTGGGGGAATTGGTGGTAAAAACTATCTAAAATATATTTTTAAGGAGTTTTTAGCAGTAATTGACACAAAAAACAAAGTTTTTAATCATTCAAAAGTGTTTTGTCTGTTTTTTTCTTAAAGTTATCGCATCAGTACTAGTCTAAAACAATGAATATATTCATTTAGACGAAAATATAACGGAAAATTTGCGTATGTGCAATTTTTGTTGTACCTTTGCAGCAAATTTGATGCAAAGGAGGTTATTATGACAGCTTTACAACTAAACGCAGACATTTATCGAAACTTAGGTATCATCGCCGAAGATGAGTCTATGCTTGACAAAGTGGCCAAGTATCTTCGTCGTGTAGTTAAGCAAATGACAAACGACCCAACCTGCATGAGCAAGGAAGAGTATTTCGCCATGCTTGATCGCTCCGAGGCGCAATATGCCAGAGGGGAATACACCACACAATTGCCCGGTGAGTCTGTAACAGACATGTTAAGAAGGAGCGGCTATGACATATAGACTAGATTATACCGAAGTGGCCATAAGCCATCTTGCAAAATTAGCAAAAGACGAGCCAAAAGTCTATCAAAAAGCTCAGCTTTTCTTAGAGGAACTTAAAGAGCATCCCAAAACAGGTTTAGGCCATCCCGAACCCTTAAAAGGCAAACCGGAAGGGCGTTGGAGCCGAGAAATAACAAAGAAACACAGACTTGTATATCGTATATATGAGACAGAAGTGGTGGTGCTTGTTTTAGCCTCCTACGGGCACTACGATGACAAATAAGACCCGATAAACCCATACACCCATGAAAAGACTGCTATTCTTATTCGCTACATGCGTGATCATCTGGCCGCTCGCGGCACAAGAACCAACAACAGATATCTGGGGAGACGAGAGCATGGAAGACGTCTTCTTTGGCGGCAGTAAACAGGACACCGTCATCGCCCCTCCCGAGGAGTCTCCTGCCTCACAACCTGCCCAGAAGACGCCCGTAGTGCGCGCGCACACCGCCTCGACGCCCTCCGCACAGGTGCAGACACGGCAACGCTCCCAGACGACGACAAAACGTAAGTCCTCGTCATCCCATTTCCGACAAGGATACTACAGCGATATGCCACGCATAGGACTCCATATAGGATATGGATTGCAGACCATGGTAGGCTCCAAGAAGAGTATCAGCTATGATGACATCAAGATGAAACGTCAGCCTAACTTCGCCTGGCGCGTAGGTACCCAGGCTATGGTCCCCCTGATGTTCGGCGCATGGATGTTTGACGCCGCTATCGGCTCACGAGGATATAACGCCACCTATACCGAGGGCGACATTCATCTCAAGGAAGAATGGCAACTGTTTAACTTCCAGATTGCACCCTTCAACTACGCATATAATATCCAAGCCGGATCGGCTGTGGTGACGCCCTATCTGGGACTCTTCCTGAGCTTCGACTTCGCCGGATTCTACAAACGCAAGATAACAGCTCCCGGCTATTCGGATACGTGGAAAGCATCCATATGGGAGAAATCCAAACAGGATGCCGAATATATCACCTATTACTACAATAAGAAACACAAAAAACGACTCGTGCACGAGTTCATCGACGTCGGTATCGAGGTCGGTTTGAATGTCTATTTCCGGGAAAACTGGTTCATGGGATGTATGTTCCAGGCAGGCTTCCTCGACGATACCAAAGAGGAATACCGCAAGATGCGATGGGGTAAGAACTCCTCCTCCGGCACTAACATCACCTTCATGCTCACTACAGGATATATGTTCTAACGTATGATCTCTTTTATTATCGCTCTTATCGCCCTCATCGCGGGCTTTGCACTATACGGCACACTCGTAGAACGTATCTTCGGTATACAACCTGAACGACAGACACCCGCGCTCACGCGCACCGACGGCGTCGACTTCGTGCCTATGTCCCCCTGGCGCATCTTCTTAGTGCAGTTCCTCAATATCGCCGGTCTGGGACCTATCTACGGCGCTATAATGGGTATATACTTCGGCCCTGCGGCCTTCCTGTGGATAGTCTTCGGAACTATCTTCGCCGGCGGCGTGCACGACTATATGAGCGGTATGCTCTCCGTACGCAAAGACGGCGTCTCGCTGCCCGACATAGTGGGCGACGAACTCGGCCGCGGTGTCAAACTCTTCATGCGCATACTCTCCTTAGTGCTCCTTATCCTGCTGACTACTACCTTCCTCTCCGGTCCCGCCAGTCTGCTGCAAGGCTTGTCGAGTCTCAGCACCATCACCTGCAGCGGACGTATCATACCGATACTGTGGGTGCTCATCATCTTTGCGTACTATGCCCTGGCTACCGTCCTGCCTGTAGATAAACTCATCGGCCGCTTCTATCCTATCTTTGGAGCTATACTGCTCTTCATGGGCCTCGGTATCATGGTGGTGATGCTCGGTTGGCACAGCGCCGATATGCCGGAGGTGTTCGACGGTCTCGCTAATCGCCATAACCAAGGCTATCCCCTCTTCCCTATGATGTTCGTCAGCATAGCTTGCGGCGCTATATCCGGCTTCCATGGCACACAGAGTCCTATCATGGCGCGCTGCATCACTAACGAACGCCAAGGACGCTGGATTTTCTACGGCGCTATGGTCGCCGAAGGTATATTAGCCCTCATATGGGCAGCAGCAGCCGGCACCTTCTTCGCCCAACCTGAGAACGGCATCGACGGCATAGCCGGACTGCAAGCTTTCGGAGCGGAACATAATAACAACCCTGCCGCCGTCATCGACATCGTCAGCCGCAGTTGGCTGGGCACCGTAGGCGGTATATTAGCCATCATAGGCGTAATTGCCGCCCCTATCACCAGCGGCGATACGGCTCTGCGCTCCGCACGACTGATTGTAGCCGACTTCCTCCACCTCGACCAACGACCCATACCCAAGCGCTTGATGATAGCTATACCCCTCTTCCTGTGCGTCTTCGGCATGGTCTTCGTAGACTTCCAGATAGTATGGCGTTACTTCGCCTGGACCAACCAAACACTCGCCTGCTTCACCCTGTGGGCAGCTACCGTATGGCTCTATCGGAATAAACGTTATCCCTACGGATGGCTTATCACAGCTATACCTGCTATCTTCATGACCGTAGTCTGCATCAGTTACATACTTATCGCACCCGAAGGACTGCATTTATTACATTAAATATACCCGCAGAGCAAAAAAAATAAATTATTTTGCAGAAAAATTTGTTCGGTTCAAAAAAAAGTTGTACCTTTGCAGGCTTTTTCGCCTAACGGCTGTGGCGAAGAGCATCAATTTACGAAACAGAATAAACATTTACGAATATGAAACGTACATTCCAACCTTCCCAACGCAAACGTCGCAATAAGCACGGTTTTTTGGAGAGAATGGCAACTGCCAACGGACGCCGCGTATTGGCTGCCCGTCGCGCTAAAGGTCGTAAGAAACTGACCGTAGCCGACGAAGGTCGTCATAAGTATTAATCCCGCTTCGGCTCACGCCGATGACTCCGATTAAAACAGGGAAAAGAGCTGCGTCTCCTTTCCCTTGTTTTGCTTAATAACACAACCACTATGGAATCAACAAGACAACACAAGATTGCGCGACTCATACAAAAAGACCTCAGTCAGATATTCCTCAACTACGCACGCTCCCTCTCCGGCGTACTCATCTCCGTGAGCGAAGTGCGTATATCCCCCGACCTGGCTATAGCACATATCTACCTGAGCATCTTCCCGCAAAATCGCGTCAACGAGATAATGACCGCTATCGAACAGGATGCCCATAAGATTCGCTTCGAACTGGGGAACCTCGAACGACACCAGTTGCGTATCATACCCGAACTCAACTTCCACCTCGACGAGACTATCGACCGCATGGAACGGATTGATGAACTCCTCAAGAATTAAAAATTAAGAATTATTGAGACTGGAACTGGGCATAGCTTGGCGATACCTGTTCGGTAAGAAAGGTCACAACGCCATCAATATCGTCAGCGGCGTCAGCGCTGTGGCGGTAGCCGTTGTGACGGCCGCTATGATCTGCGTGCTCAGTGTGATGAACGGCTTCGGAACGGTCATCAGCACTATGTTCTCGCGACTCGACCCGGACTTGCGCATTGTCGCGGACGAGGGGAAGGTCTTTAATTCCGATACTCCCGCCTTCGACTCAATAGCCCGTCTGCCACAAGTGGCCGTCTTCTCGCGCAGCCTGCAGGAGACAGCACTCATCGAATTCGAAGGCAAACAGATTCCTGCCGTACTCAGAGGTGTAGACACCCTCTACAACCGTCTGACGGACGTCGACTCGACCATCGTCGACGGCCGATACCTCGTCTATGACGGCGGTTTCGAACGCGCTGTGATGGGACAAGGACTGGCTGTGCGCTTGGCCCTCAATGCACACCTTATTAAACCCCTACATGTATACGCGCCCTCGCGTACGCGCAAAATAAACTTGCTGCGACCTGACGAGAGTTTCCGACGCGAGACTTGTTTTATGGCAGGTGTCTTTGCCGTCAACCAGGTGCAGTACGATGACCGTCTCATGCTCGTCTCGCTGCCCCTCACACAACGCCTGTTCGAATACGACAGCACACAGGTGTCTGCCGTCGAGTTGCGACTCACCCCTGAGGCGCGCCTCAAGGATGTTCACCGCCGCGTAGCCGCTATCGTCGGTGCTCACTACCGCGTCCTCGACCGCTACGAACAGCAAGCCGACTTCTTCCGCATACTGCGTATCGAGAAGATGCTCACGACGCTGCTGATGATTTTTATCCTCCTTATCGCCGGCTTTAATATCGTGGGCAGCCTGTCCATGCTTATGCTCGATAAACAGGACGACATACGCACCCTCTCGCACTTAGGAGCCGACATACGTCTTATCCGGCGCATATTCCTGTTCGAAGGCTGGCTCATATCCGCCTTAGGCGCTGCCGTCGGTATAGTCCTCGGCGTGGCAATGTGTCTGGGACAACAATATTTCGGCTGGCTCCAACTGGGCAATGGCTCGGAATATATCCTATCCGCTTATCCCGTAGACGTGCAGACGCCGGATATCCTATTGGTCGCCCTCGTCGTGCTGGCTCTCGGATGGCTCGCCGCCTGGTATCCCGTACGTAAACTAACCCTTCAACAAGTATGACGATGAAACAGCTATATACGTTCTTTTCCCTCCTCATGCTGACCGTTCTCACGGCCTGCGGACCGGTGCCGGCGTCCTCCAAAGGTAAGGTAGTCACTATCGACACCGTCTTTACCTGGTCGGTCACCCACGCACACGGGCAGTACTACAAAAAACTCGACTGTAACGTCTTTGAACTCGACTTCTACAGTCGCGACCTCTCGTTCGACACCGCGCACGTGCTCACCGGTTCAGGTTCGTACCTCTACCTGTCAGACGCTTTCCTGTCGCTCGACGACTCGCTCCTGCGTGTCGGCACCTACACAATAGACACCGTCGCCAAGCCCTTCACGCTGCTGCCCGGCAAGGAGTTTGAAGGACATTATACCGGCACCTGCCTGGCGGTTATCCAAGACGGCCTCGCCTCACGTATCTATCGCTTCACAGCCGGTAACTGCGAGATATACTCCGTAGGCGACAGCGCCGAGATGGAGATACACTTTATCACGCCCGACAACCAAACCTTCGATGCCGTCTTCCACGGCACCCTCGCTCCACGATAGTATGTCTGACCTGCGCAAAGAGTACCACATATACCTTAAGTTAGAGCGCGGACTGAGTGACAACTCAGTCCTGGCCTACGAACAGGATTTGGATAAACTCCTTGCCTGGTGCGCCGACTCGGGTGTAGAACCCGAGAAAGCCACCTATGAAGACCTGCAGGCCTTTGTGTATGCGCAGTTCACCTCGCAGACCAAAGCCCGCTCGCAAGCCCGCGTACTGAGCGGCATACATGCTTTTTACCGTTTTCTCCTCTATCACCACTACCGCGAAGACGACCCCAGCGAATTGATTGAAATGCCCCGCCGCGACCAACGGCTGCCCGAAGTGCTGACCGTTGAGGAGATAGACCGTCTGGTAGCCGCTGTAGACCTGAGTACCGACGAAGGACACCGCAACCGCGCAATTCTGGAAATGTTGTACGGCAGTGGTCTGCGCGTGAGTGAGTTGGTCAACCTCCGTCTGTCCGATATGTACCGTCAGGAAGGCTATATGCTCATTCACGGTAAGGGCAGCAAAGAACGCCTTGTACCTATATCGCCCGAAGCCGAGAAGTGGTTCACCTACTGGATGCAGGACCGTTCGCACCTCGACATAGCGCCCGACCAGACCGACTACGCCTTCCTCAACCGCCGCGGACACCAACTGACGCGAGTGATGATATTCACTATCATCCGCCGCCTGGCCGACAAAGCCGGTATAAAGAAGACTATATCGCCCCACACGCTGCGGCACTCGTTCGCTACGCACCTGCTCCATAACGGCGCCGACCTGCGTATCATACAACAACTCTTAGGGCACGAGTCGGTCACTACTACCGAGATATACACGCACGTCGATATACAAGACCTGCGCGAGGCTATCCTCAAATATCACCCTGCTAACCAATGAGACGCCTGACCCTCATAGCGCTACTCGTCCTGATGCCGCTCATCATCCTGGCGGCAGGACAGGTGACGACACTGATGGGCGAAGTGTATGACAACCACACAGGCGAACCCATGCCCAATGTGCACGTCTATATAGCCGGCACTTCCGTAGGCACCACCACCGATAATGACGGTTTCTTTGCGCTCCGCTTCGAGGCACAGCGTAAGACCAAAATTACAATATCCGCCGTTGGCTATGTCCGCGAACACGTCATGCTGCAGCCCGGTCAGTCGGCGGCCGTCAATATGCCTATGAGGGAACACACCACGCAATTGCAGGATGTGTTTGTCTCGCCGGGCGATAACCCGGCTCTGGAGTTGATGGCTCGTGTGCGGGTAGCACGACATGCCAACGAACAACGCGCCTCGCATGATAGGCAGGATGAAGAGGTAGCCCTCTATATCAGTGACCTGCGCGCCTCGCACCTCCGGCAACGCCTATGGCGCAGCCTGCGCACTGGTATGCTGGAGCAGGCCGACTCGTCACTCCTGCTGCCCTTGTTCGTCTCCTCGCACCATAACGGCACTACGCAAGAGCGATCCCTCATTATGACGCAGACGGACTATAGTGCCCTGCTGGCCGACATATCCGAGCCCATTAATTTCTACCGCAACCAGGTACACGTTTATTCCTCCGCCTTTCTCAGTCCCTTGGCATCGGACGGTAATGCATATTACCGGTATTACCTGGTCGACTCGACTGTGGTGGATACGCCTGTTCCGGCTAAGCATTATCGCGTCGACTTCCGCACGCGTAATCCCTATTACCTGACCTTCAACGGCTCGATGCTCATCGACTCGGCCACCTGCGCTTTAGTCGCTATCGAGGCTACTGCGCCGCGACAGACAGCCGCTAACTACCTGCAGTCACTCGCTATCCGTCAGACACCCGACAGCGAGTCCGTGACGGTACTGATGAACATGGGTATCAAAGCCGATACAACACATTTCTTTCCTACGGTACTCATTCGCCGCACGGCGATGACCGCCCACGCAGACACACTCCCTGCTGTCCTCACGCCCGAGGCACAAGAGGCCCTGCTAGCCATGAATACCGCCGACTCGCTGCCGCTGATGCGCACGGCGCGCTTCTTTGCCTACGTCATCCGTAATGCCTATATACCTACCGGCACCTGTATCGAGATAGGTAATGTGGCGGAAATCATCAATATCACCCCTCAGGAAGATGTGCGCCTGGCTCTGCCGCTTCGCACGGCTCCATCGCTGTGGAAGAATGTCTGCTTAGAAGCCTATGCGGCGTACGGCTTTGGTGACCGCGCCTGGAAAGGCAAGGGTATAGTCCACTGGCTACTGCCCGCGCCGCGACGCCACCTGCTGCGACTCAGTTACGAGGATGCCTATGCTTGGTCCGACCTCTCCGACTTTGACTACCTGCGTCGCGAGAATGCGGTCTTCTCGCCTCATATGGACTTTACCGCCAACCTCATCAAAGGTGCTTACCGCGGCTCGCATATATATAACTCGCAGGTGCGCCGCCGCGAGGTGCGCCTGCAGACCGAGAACGACTGGTCGGATGGGGTAGAGACGCGCCTGCACCTGGCATACGGACGCTTAGGATACGGCGAGCCGACGCATAACTACGCCTCGCAGCCGGCCTTCAACTACACCCTCTTAGGAGGTGTCGTGCGCCTCAGTTGGCACGAACGCAAGGTTGACTTGTACATGCATCGTCATTATGTATACAACCGCCTGCCCGTCCTTTACCTCGGCGCGGAGATAGGCTCCTATAACGGCATCGCCGGACGGTCGGGCTATGACCTCTTTGCCCGCTTCAATATCATGCTGCGTCATCATGTGCCGCTCGGCGTGATGGGACAACTCGACTACCTGGTGCAGGCCGGCGTTATATGCGGCAATGTGCCTTATACGCTCTTGGACATCTTCGATGGCAACCAGTCGTACGCCTACGATACCTATCGTTTTACGCTCATGCATCATTATTCCCACGCCGCCGATGCCTATGCCCAACTGCATGCCCATTGGAACGGCCGCGGGTGCCTCTTCAACCTGATTCCCGGCTTGCGCTACTTGCACCTGCGCGAACTTATCGAGACCAAGATAGCCGTCGGCGGTCTGCGCTCGGCGCATGACGATGTCCTGCCCCTGCCGGACGCCATGCACCACGGACTCACTACTTACGCTGAGATAGGTTGCGGTATCGGCAACATATTCCGCGTAGCAGACTTGATGAGTGTATGGCGACTGACTAAAGATGAACCCGGCGTGCCTCGCTGGTCAATGCGTTTTCGTTTTCATTTAGATAAATAGCCTATGAACCTGCTCTTCTGCCTCTTACTCACGCTTATCCCTATCGAATCGCTGCCCGACGAGGTGGCGGATGTACTCTATACCTATGTGGACGACCGCGACATTATGTCCGTCGGCACGACCGGCTTAGGTCCCGGCCGCACCTATACCGTCACCCTCTACGACCGCTCTGAATGGGTGTTTGACGAGTTGGCGGATATCTGTGTTGTCGACCTGCGCCGTAACGATGTGCCTCAGGAGATTATCCCCGAGGACCTCTTAGCGTATATACGCCGTTTCTATCCGCGTCAGCATATTCGTTATTATGCTCATTCACAGATGGGATACGAGATACGCTTTGCCAGTACTCTCGCCCTCACCTTCGACCGCGAATTCCGCCTCATCGACGAACGCCGTGGCGAACTATAATCCCTAATCGAAAATCACTAATCCCTAATCGAAAAATACTATGCATTACTTTTATCTCTCCCTCGTGCTTTGTGCAGCATTGTCGCTGACCTTCCTTACTGCCTGCAAGAAGAAATTATCTGATGAACCGATAGAGGTGCGTGAGGCGGCACAAATAGATAAAATATTCCACTTCCGGTCTAAATATGTCTCTGACCGTACCATACGCGTATGGACGCCCAAGGGCTATTCGTCGGCTAAGAACTACGATGTTCTTTACATGCATGACGGCAATATGCTCTTCGATGCCGCTACAACGTGGAACCACCAGGAGTGGGGAGTAGACGAGGCTATGGACAGCCTCATCAGCCTCGGCGTGATACGCCCGACGATAGTGGTGGGCATAGACAATACCTCCAAACGTATTAACGAATATTGCCCCGACGATATTGTTGAGTACCTGCCGGACGGCAAGACACCATATGAAGGCTTTGAACTGTTGGGTAATAACTACCTGCGTTTCATAGTAGAAGAACTCAAACCCTATATCGACTCGGTCTATGCTACCTATCCTGAGCGTGAGCATACGTGGGTGATGGGCAGCAGTTGCGGAGGCTTAATCTCGTCCTATGCGTTGTGCAAATACCCGGACATCTTCGGCGGAGCCGCTTGCCTCTCGACGCACAGCACCTTAGCTTATCCCGATCCGGAAAAACCCGACTCGGCCGTTATGGAGGCTTATCGTCTATACCTGCAACATCATCTTCCTGCACCCAATACCTGCCTCCTGTATATGGATAACGGTGACCAGACGCTGGATGCCAATTATCTGCACTCGCAGGCTGCCATTAACGATATGTTGCGTAGCGAAGGTTGGGACGAAGAGCACTTTATGTACCGCTTCTTCCCCGGCGCTGCGCATACGGAAAATGATTGGAAAGCCAGAATCCCTATTCCGCTCACATTCCTGCTTGCGCAATAGGGATCCATACTTGAAATCCTAAATTTGAAACTTGCAATCTTACTGCAGTTTTCTCCTGCTCCAGTTGGAAGCCGACGGACCGGCTGATACAGTAGGCGTCTGCGATTTCTTCATGAGCATCGAACGACGTGCTACTTCTTTCTGGGTATAAGTGAACAGGTCGCCCAGAGCCACATTACCTTTGGTCTCCTGCAGTTTCTTGAGCAGGAAATAGGTGAATAGGCTGTGAGCCTTCTCTTCGTATAGGTGAGCAACCTCATTCTCGCGTGAAGCACCTAAGGCGACGGTGCGTCCGCCCGGTGTCGAACGGGTAACTACCGATACGGCCTTGGTATTGCTCAGCGAACTACCCGAACGCGTAGCGCCCGAGAAGCAGGCGTCTAAGATAACGGTATTCTCGCATGCAATCTCCCCTAAGGCACTATACAGATCGGACACCTTATAGGCAGTGTTCGCCAGGTCATAAGGAATACCGTCTACGGGCAGCAGATAACTCGATTTGCCTTTCTCATCAGGTATACCGTGTCCGGAGTAGTAGACCAGGAAGCGGGCATCTTTACCCATGATTTCGCTGGAGGCAATCTCGCGAATCTTATTGACCTCAAACTTCATCTGCGACAGAGTGGCATTCGGACGGAAGTGGATATTGTCGGCCGGTACACCTAAGGTCTTGATGCAGTAGTTCTTGAAGGTCATCCCGTCATTGAAAGCATAGTCTACGCGCGGCGCATCCTGATAACTCTCGTTAGCAAAGATGAAGACGTACAGGTTGGGATTCTGTTTGTCGGTCTCGGGAATACGAACGTCCACATCCGAAGTACCGATATTCAGAGCGTCTGTCGAGATAGATACATCGTCGAAATCGTAATCCACCTTAGCGATAGTATAGGTCAGTGAGGCCTTGTTGTTATAGGTGTACACATTCTTGGACGACGGCATATAGAACGAGTATTCCGCTACGCCCAGGCGGTCGTTCTCCACAAAGAACTTAGGCTCTTTGCGCAGGCTCTTGAACGAGTTACGGAACTCCTCGGCATCCTTACGAGCCACGGGCACTAAGATGTCTTTGCCGGCATACTGACTGGTAATACGGAACACCTGATGGTCGGCATCGTAGGTGCCGGAGATAGAGATATTGTCGCCTTTCAGACGTGCTGTCTCTTGAGCAATATACTCATCTTGAGCCGCCTTGGTCAACTCATAAACTTTTTGCGCACGCGTCTCATTATTGACACGTTTCTTCCATTCGTTGGTGTCCTCAAACTCGCCTTTCTTCTGCCAGTCGTTGATGATACGCTCTACATAGTTTTTGGCAAAATAGCTGAACGTACGACGTTGGCGCATGGCTTGGCGTGTCTGGCGCTCCAGACTCTCGGCCGCTGCGATTATCTGCTCTTTAGCCTCGTGGTTCTGCTGCTCGAGCGAGTGTTTCTTGCTGTAGGCATCTACTATCTTGCCTAACTTATACTGCACTTTCGCTTTGCGTTTGGTAATCTGCTGACCGTTATAGTCGCAGACGGCGTATTTGCGCGACGAGGGCTCAATAACCTCGATATAGTTCGGTCGGAAAGTGACCGGCTTGAAGACCATGTTGGTAGCAACAACCTGACCTTGTTCATCCAAGAGCGTGTAGGTGCTACCTTGGCGAGCTGTGAAGCAGTGAGCAGTCTGGTCGTAGGTGATGTCATCGTATTCGCAGGCGATCAGCTCCGTACCGAAACCGGTTACCACACCTGTCTTACTGCCGTCTTTAACATAGAAGAACGGCACGCGATACTCATACGCCGTATAGCGTCCCAAGGGCAGCATCGGCATACCGATACGCGTGAAGACAGATACTTTATTGTTTGAGCGAGCCTCAAAGACCGGATAGTTGTTCACGGTCTTTAACTCGATAGCATCGTATTCGCAGGGGATAAGCAACAATCCCTTCATGTCATAAAGACCTTGCTTACCGTCCTTCTCAACCTTGTAGAAGTCCGTCGTTCCTAATTTGATGACGGAGATATTGGAATAACTGTTGGGCAGCAACTCCGCACCCGAGGCGAAGTCTAACAATCCCCATAAGCCGCGTTGCTGCGTATAGAGTGCCCATTTGCCGTTGACCGTCTCCATACGGGCGCGGTCAAATTGACAAGGATACAACTCCTTGGCACTAGAGGTATAGATGCCCCACTTGCCGTTCTTCTCGCAGAAGAGGTATCCGTTTTGCGGTTCGATAGTATTATACGCTGTGGGGAGAATCAGTTTGCCCTTGGTAGAATAGAGACCCCATAAGTCATTCTTGCGGCAGAATAAATAGCCCGACTTATTCTCTATCTTCTCAAATACAGGCGCTAGGACTTGCGTACCGCCTACGCTATACGCGCCCCAGTTACTTTCTACTTTGCCCAAGAATCCGGCCTTGCCCATAGCCTCGTAATCCGAGAAGATGTGCCCGGTCAGCGAAGCACCGCTCTTGCTATACAATCCCCACATATAGTTGCGCTTGGCCATCACATTCGATTCCAATGCTACTATCTGAGTGTAGATAGGCTTGAACACCTCATGACCACTCTCGTTCAGCAAACCAATCTGTCCGCCAACCTTTACGCGCGTATATCCTAAAAAGGTGCCATCCTTCACTTTGGTGGTGTTGGTACAAGGATAGATCTCGTTCAGTGATGCGTCTACCAATCCGTAACGACCGTCCTTCTCTACGTCCGCAAAATGACCTGTCTCGGCAATAGCGGCATAGTCAATAGAGGTATAGGGATTGGGCTGCAGGAACGGATAGGTCTTCCATTCGTATCCCGTAGGAGGCTCTGCAGGCTTAGTGGGCATAGGATTATAGGGTTTGATAGGCGCAGACGATAAGCCGTTACGCGCCTTCACCTCATTAAAGATCGGGTCAAATTGTACAGCATTGGCGGCATTGTTACCTACCGTAGCCAGACTGACACCGTTACCTACGGCTGTCAGCACACCACTCAATACACCTGCCCATCCTGAGGCCTGCTGTTGGTTGGCTTGTGCATAAGCTTGGCGCTGCTTCTCAGCCGCTACAGCACGGTTGTAAGCCTCCTGACGACGCTGGTTCCACAGCTGATTGGCTATCTCGCGGGCATTGGCCACTTGGGCGTCATAGGCTGCCTTCTTGCTCTTGTAGTCCGACTCAACCTGATTGTACTTCTGCAACGCACGCTGGTACTCATCCATACGAAGCAACCAGTTGTCATGGGTAGCTTTCTTCTCCGGGTCTAAAATATACAACTCGATATACCCTTTATGCATTTTATATTCGGTAGCATTCTGGGCAACCACATTGCCGAATTTGTCTACAAAGCCGTAATAAGTCTGCTTACCCTCCTGATAACGAATAAAATACCAACCTCCGCATTCCGGGTGATACTGCACCATGGCATACTTACTGCGGAGCTGTTTCATGAGGGCGGCATTCTCAGCCGCATGGGCATAGGTAAATGACAAAGAAAGGGACAAAATCCCGAATAGAAGTGGTAGATAGCGTCTCATAGGCTAATCGTGTTAAGGTGCGTTTATTGACGTTTAAATAGGGTCGTTGACCAATTCAGAGTGCAAAGATACAGTTTTTTCACAAATTATGCAAATAAATTTGTGTATTTTAAAAAAAAATTGTACCTTTGCGGCACATTTTTACTATTACAAACATGAAAGACTTGGGAATTATTCTCGTTTTGCTTGGCGTTATCTGCCTTGCCGTGTATTTTGCGGCCTGCCCTCAGAACTGGTTGCTCATCGTTTCTCTGGTGCTGGAATTGATTGGTATAGCTGCTTATATCTTCCTCAATAGACGAGCTAAGTAAGATAATATATTGTGGCTGACTTTAACGACTCGGTGAAATATCACTTGACAGGCATGTACCAGGACTGGTTCCTGGACTATGCTTCGTACGTTATACTGGAGCGCGCCGTCCCGGCTGTGGATGACGGACTCAAACCGGTACAGCGCCGTATACTGCATGCTATGCGTACGGTAGATGACGGTAAGTATAATAAAGTGGCCAATATCGTGGGTCAGACCATGCAATATCACCCTCACGGTGACGCCTCTATAGGTGACGCATTGGTGCAGTTGGGGCAAAAAGACCTGCTCATCGATTGCCAGGGTAACTGGGGCAACATCCTTACCGGCGACGGTGCTGCGGCTCCGCGTTATATCGAGGCTCGCTTGAGTAAGTTTGCCCTGGAGGCGGTCTTCAATCCTAAGACGACCCATTGGATGCTGTCGTATGACGGTCGTAAGAAAGAGCCTATCCACTTGCCGGTTAAGTTCCCGCTGCTCTTGGCGCAAGGTGTCGAAGGTATAGCCGTCGGCCTGAACTCTAAAATACTGCCGCACAACTTCAACGAGTTGTGTGATGCGGCTTTGAGTTATTTGCGGGGCGAAGACTTCCGCCTCTATCCGGACTTCCCTACGGGTGGCGAGATAGACGTGAGTCGTTACAACGATGGTGAACGCGGAGGCATGATACGTATCCGAGCTAAGATACAAAAAGCTGACGACAATCGCACGTTGATCATCTCGGAAATACCGTACGGCACTACTACCTCCAAGATTATTGAGACTATCCTGCGTGCCAATCAGAAAGGCAAGATAAAAGTCAAGAAAGTAGACGACTTCACGGCGCAGGAAGCACGTATCGTGGTGCAACTGGCTCCAGGATCGTCTTCCGATAAGGCAATAGACGCACTCTATGCCTTTACCGACTGCGAAATCAATATATCGCCCAATTGCTGCGTTATTGACAATAAGAAGCCTATCTTCACGTCCGTCAGTGACCTCTTGCGGCGCTCCACAGACCATACGCGTGAACTGCTCAAATGGGAATTGGAGATAGAGAAAGGCGAGTTGGAGGAACAATATTTCTATACCTCGCTGGAGAAATTATTTATCGAACAACGTATCTACAAAGAGGAAGGCTATGAGAACGCCCCGGACAAGGATAAATTGGTGGCTTTTGTAGATAAGGCGTTGGAGCCGTGGAAGGCCAAACTGATTCGTGAAATAAGGCGTGAGGATATAGAGAAACTGTTCGAGATTCGCATGATTCGTATCACAAAGTTCGACTCCAAGAAAGCGGATGAGTTGATGCGCGAATTGGACAAGAAGATTAAGGCTTGCAAACATAATCTTGCCCACCTGACCCATTATACGATTGCTTGGTTTGAACACCTCAAAGAGCGTTATGGAGAACGCTATCCGCGACGTACCGAGGTGCGTAATTTCGCCAATATCAACGTCAAGACGGTAGTCGAAGCCAACGAAAAACTCTATATCAACCGCGCAGAAGGATTTATCGGTACCGGATTGAAGAAAGATGAGTTCTTGTGCAATTGCTCCGACTTGGACGATGTCATCATCTTCTACAAGGATGGCCGTTACAAGGTGGTACACGTGGCGGAGAAACTGTTCGTCGGTACCGACATCATTCATATTGATATCTTCCGCAAGAACGATATCCGCACTATCTATAATGTCGTCTATCGTGATGGCCGCGGAGGCGTTTATTACATGAAGCGCTTCTATGTGACGGGTGTGGCACGCGACAAAGAATATGACCTGACGCAAGGCAAGCCGGGTAGCCGCGTGATGTACTTTACGGCTAATCCCAATGGAGAGGCTGAGGTGATTAAGGTTACCCTCAAACCGGCTCTGCGCCTCAAGAAGACTGAGGTGTTCAAAGACCTGAGCGAATTGGCCGTCAAAGGACGCACCAGTCGTGGTAATGTGCTCACTAAGTTTGATGTCAAATCGATTACCCTTAAGTCGAAAGGTCATTCTACTTTAGGCGGACGCAAGGTGTGGTTCGACCCGGATATCCTGCGCATCAACTACGATGGTCAGGGTATGTACCTGGGCGAGTTCCACGATGAAGATCGCGTATTGGTAGTGATGAATAACGGTGACTATTTCCTCAATACCTTTGAGGAGACGGCGCACTTTGAGCAAAACTGGCTTCGTATCGAGAAGTTTGACCCGGAGAAGGCCTGGTCGTTGGCTTTCTGGAGCAATAAACTGGGCTATTACTATATCAAACGCTTCCAATTGGATGCAACGCCTAAGGTGCAAAACTTTATGGGCGAAGACGATGATAATCGTTTGGTCTTGCTCTCCGACCGTGCAGAAGCCGTCTTCTTGGTGCACTATCAGGATGCGAATCGTCCCGACCTGACACTTGTGATGAGTGAGTTCATGGACGCCAAATCGCCACGTGCTAAAGGCAAGCGTGTGTCTACATTGGAGATCGCCTCTATCGAAGATATTACTCCTGAGCCGGAACCTGAGGAACCGGAATCGGAAGAACCCGAAGATAATACGCCGGAGTCGGAGAATGAGACTCCGAAAACGCACGAGAGCCCTGCAGAAGCACCGGCACCCGCTTTGGATGTACCCTTTGAGATTTCGGCCGAAGTACCGGAAGACAGTAAACCGGTAGAGGAGCAGTTGAGTCTGTTCTAATCATTTTTTCTGATACATAAAAAAAGAAAAGAGAACTCACGTTCTCTCTTGTGTTGCGGAGGATGGGATCGAACCACCGACCTTCAGGTTATGAGCCTGACGAGCTACCACTGCTCTACTCCGCGATATACACCATTTTTCTCAAATGGGACTGCAAAAGTACTGCTTTTTTTTGATATACGCAAATATTTTTGCACAAAAGTGCATTTTTTCTGTTTCTGCCCCTACTTTTTCACTATCCTACAGCGCCCTCTAAGGATATTTGTAGCAGTTTTTGGGCCTCTACGGCAAATTCCATGGGTAACTTATCCATTACCTCTTTGGCGTATCCGTTGACGATTAATCCTACCGCATCTTCGGTGCTTATCCCGCGCTGGCGGCAGTAGAAGAGTTGCTCTTCGCTTATCTTACTGGTAGTGGCCTCATGTTCTACGGTGGCTGTAGGGTTGGCTATCTGCATGTCAGGGAAAGTGTGCGCACCGCATTTATCGCCTAATAACAGCGAATCACACTGGCTGTAGTTGCGCGCATTGTCAGCACCGCTGACTACTTTGACTAATCCACGATAGGCATTCTGACTAAATCCGGCAGATATACCTTTGGATATAATACGCGAGCGCGTGTCGCGTCCCAGATGAATCATCTTAGTGCCGGTGTCGGCTTGCTGGTGGTTGTTAGTGAGCGCCACAGAATAGAACTCCGCCGACGAGTTGTCGCCTTTGAGGATGCAGGATGGGTATTTCCACGTGATGGCAGAGCCGGTCTCCACCTGAGTCCAACTCAAGCGCGCATTCTCATAGGTGATGCCTCGTTTGGTTACAAAATTGTAAATACCGCCCTTGCCGTCCTTATCGCCCGGATACCAGTTCTGGACCGTCGAATACTTCACTTCGCCATCCTTGTGCACTACTATCTCCACAATAGCTGCGTGCAGTTGATTCTCGTCGCGCATAGGTGCCGTACATCCCTCCAGATAACTCAGGTACGCTCCTTCGTCTGCGATGAGCAGGGTGCGCTCAAATTGGCCTGTCTTACCGGCATTGATGCGGAAATAGGTACTTAACTCCATGGGGCAGCGAACACCCTTGGGTACGTACACAAACGATCCATCTGTAAAGACCGCCGAGTTGAGAGCAGCATAAAAATTGTCGGAGTAGGGGACTACACTACCTAAGTAGCGCTGCACCAAGTCGGGATATTCGCGAACGGCTTCGGAGATGGAACAAAAGATGATGCCCTTCTCGGCTAAGGTCTCGCGAAAGGTCGTCTTCACTGATACAGAGTCCATAACGGCGTCTACGGCCATATTGCCGGCTAATGCAGCGCGTTCTTCCAACGGAATACCCAACTTATCGAAGGTCTTCATGATTTCGGGATCAATCCCTTCAGCCGTTAATCCATTCTCCCCTTCACCCGTGGTCTTAGCCTTAGGTGCTGCATAGTATGAGATAGCCTGAAAATCTATCTCAGGGATGTCTAAATGCGCCCAAGTGGGTACAGGCATCGTCTGCCATTTGTGAAACGCTTTTAACCTGAATTCTAACAGCCAGGACGGCTCTTGTTTTTTGGCGGAGATATAGCGGATAATATCCTCATTTAGTCCGGCGGGTACAATATCCGTCTCTACGTTCGTCGTAAAGCCGTACTTGTATTCGCTTGAGGTGACGTCCTGTATGATAGTATCCTGTGCCATTTAAATCAAAAGTGCCGCATATGGCGGCACTTTATGAGGTCGGTAGCAGATTCGAACTGCTGTCCCCGGTTTTGCAGACCGATCCCTAACCACTCGGGCAACCGACCAACAAGGTGCTTTTCTGGAAAGCGGGTGCAAAGGTACTGCTTTTTTTTGATATACGCAAATATTTGGAAAAAAAATTCATATTTTACCTTGAAAAATCGAAAAAATATTTGTATAAACCAAAAAAAAGTGTTATCTTTGCAGCCGATTTATGTGTGTGCGCGCGCTCGGGCGCATACGCTACACGCGAAAAAGACGAATTTAATATATTACAACATACAAAAATGGAAGAAGTACAAGAAAAGTATGATGGTTCGAGTATTCAAGTGCTCGAAGGATTAGAGGCCGTTCGCAAAAGACCTGCCATGTACATTGGCGATATCTCGCAAAAGGGTTTGCATCACCTGGTTTATGAGGTGGTGGATAACTCGATTGACGAGGCTCTGGCCGGTTTCTGCGACGAGATTGCTGTTCATATCAATCCTGACAATTCGATTACCGTGCAGGATGATGGACGTGGTATTCCTGTGGATATGCATCCCAAAGAGCACAAAAGCGCTCTGGAGGTGGTTATGACGGTGTTGCACGCAGGTGGTAAGTTTAATAAGGACTCCTATAAGGTCTCCGGTGGTTTGCACGGTGTAGGTGTGAGTTGCGTTAACGCGCTCTCGACACGTATGCACGTAGAAGTGTACCGCGATGGTAAGATTCATATGCAGGAGTATGAGAAGGGTAAGCCGACTTGTCCCGTGCATGTTATTGATGAGAGTGAAGCTATCGGTAACTGGGAGCTGAAGAAAACGGGTACGTTTGTTCAGTTCTGGCCGGATGATACTATCTTTACCGAGACCGTCTATCAATGGGATATCCTGGCTAACCGAATGCGCGAATTGGCCTTCTTGAATGCCGGTATCCGCATCGTGCTCAAAGATAAGCGCGTGAGAAATGCCGAGGGACAGGAGAAAAAGGAGACCTTCTATTCCGAGCAGGGCTTGAGCGAGTTCGTTCGTTATATCGACCAGACGCGTACTCCGCTTATCTCTGAGGTTATTCATCTTAATACCGAGAAATACGGTACCCCTGTTGAGGTCGCTATGATCTATAACTCCGACTTCAATGAGAACGTGCACTCCTATGTAAACAATATTAACACGATTGAAGGTGGTACCCACGTGGCCGGTTTCCGTTCGGCATTGACGCGTGTAATGAAGAAATATGCAGAAGAGAGCAAACTCCTGGAGAAAGCTAAACTCAAAGATAAGGACGGTAACGCTACTATCGACCCGAACGATTTCCGCGAAGGTCTTACGGCTGTTATCTCCGTTAAGGTGGCTGAACCGCAGTTTGAGGGACAGACAAAGACTAAGTTGGGCAACTCAGAGGTCGCTGGCATGGTTTCTGCTGCCGTAGGCGAGGCTTTGACCAATTACCTGGAAGAACATCCGGACGATGCAAAACGTATCGTAGAAAAGGTTATTTTGGCTGCTCAGGCACGTATTGCTGCTCGTAATGCCCGTCAATCGGTGCTCCGCAAATCGCCCTTAGGCGGTGGCGGACTGCCCGGTAAACTGGCCGATTGTGCTTCTAAAGATCCGACAGAATGCGAACTCTTCCTCGTGGAGGGAGATTCGGCCGGAGGTACGGCTAAGTCGGGTCGTGACCGTATCCACCAGGCTATCCTGCCGCTGCGCGGTAAGATATTGAACGTGGAGAAAGCAATGGAACATAAGGTGTTCGAGAGCGAAGAGGTTCGTAATATCTTTACTGCATTAGGTATTACTTTCGGTACAGAAGACGATCCTAAGGCTCTTAACCTCAGTAAGATTCGTTATCATAAGGTAATCATCATGGCCGATGCCGACGTGGATGGTGCCCATATCGCTACTCTGATTATGACCCTCTTCTTCCGTCATATGAAAGAGGTTATCGAACAAGGTCACCTCTATATCGCTATGGCTCCGCTGTATATGTGCTCTAAGGGTGGCTACCATGAGTATTGCTGGAATGACCAGCAGCGTCATGACTTCATTATGAAGTACGGCGGCGGTGATGAACGCCAGATTAAGACGCAGCGCTATAAGGGTCTCGGTGAGATGTCAGATGACCAGTTGTGGGAGACGACGATGGATCCGGAGCGCCGCTTATTGAAGAAAGTAACGATAGAGAATGCCGCTGAGGCTGACCGCACCATCGCTATGCTGATGGGTGACGATGTGGCTCCGCGTCGTGAGTTTATCGAAGAGAACGCTATCTACGCTAAGATTGACGCGTAATGAAGATAGCGGTCTATTGTTCGGCCAAAGATGCGATACCGGAGGACTATTTATCGCTCGGTGACGCATTGGGTGCGTGGATAGGTGCGCAGGGGCATACGCTCATATATGGCGGTGCTACAGGCGGACTGATGACACGCGTGAGCGAGGCAGCTAAACGGGCCGGGGCATACATTATAGGTGTTATCCCGCCTCGCGTTATCGCTGCCGGACGCAGGGCCGACAACTGCGATGAGTTGATAGAGGTGCAGAATATGTCTGAACGCAAACAGCGTATGCGCGACGAAGCGGAGGCAATTATATGCCTGCCGGGCAGTTACGGTACGCTGGACGAAATGATGGACGCTACCTCTTCGGCGATAGTGGGGGAACATCATACACCGACCTATGTAGTGAACTACAAAGGCTTTTATGAGCCGCTGAGGCTGCAAATAAGGCACATGCAGGACTTGCATTTTATCCCTGAGCAGCAGAGCTATCAGCCGGTGTTTGTCGATACCCTCGACGAGTTATATGAACGATTGGCTGAGGCCAACTAAATGATACAATTGTAAATTTAATTGTCAGAGACTGTATGAATCTGTTTTTCAAACAACTGTTCGGTCAACTCCATTCTACGGAACGCATGGAGCGCCGCATCATGATGGAAGAGGAGCGTATTGCTCGTTACCGTCAGGTAGAACAATCCGAGGAACTCAAGGAGTACTTGGAACTCAAGAAAATTGTGGAAAGCAAGGAGTTCCAACAACATAAGTACAACTTGACGCACACGAAGTATAAATCCACACCGACCTACGAGACTATCCGTCGGTACAAAGAACTCTTGCACGACAAGAAACTGCAGATGTATCTCGAGATGGAAGGCAGTAAACGCCTGAAGGACTTCCTGAAGTTCCGCGATTCGGAGAACTATATCAAATTGCAGAGCAAGAAAGAGGTGCGCAACTCGCTGGAGTTGAAGCAGATGTATAAGTTTGAACACTCTAAAGAGTATAAGTCCTATCTCTACTATCGCGATTCTAAGTTGCCGGACCAATTTAAGGCTCTGGTAGCTGAAGTAGCTACAGATGAATACAAGAAACAGCATGCTTTCTGGAGCAATCCGCAGCGTTGGAAGACGACGGATGAATACCAACAGGAGGCGCGTCTGAAACGTCTGGCAGCGATGGCGGATATCGTATTCTTCTTCCAGCAGGATCCTGCCGAGATAGAGCGTATGGAGGCTTGGAAGGCTACCTTTACCGAAGAGTTTGCATGGCATCGTTTCTCGGAGTCGCCTTGGAAGGCCGGCTTTGTATATGCCAATCCCAAATTGCCTCGTCTACATTCGTTTGCCAACGAGCAACAGGCATATAACGGAGGTAAGAACGTCGGAACAGTAGACGGTAGGTTGCACCTATTTACCAAGCGCGAGAAGATTACCGCGCCGGCATGGGATGCTAAGAAAGGCTTTGTAAGTAAAGACTATGACTATACGTCCGATATCGTGCAAACAGCCGAATCGTTCCGCCAATCGGGCGGCCTGTTTATGGCTAAGATGCGGGTAGAAGGACATATCCATCATGCTTTGTGGCTCGGCGGTGAGAAGAAATTGCCGATGATAAGCCTCTTCCATTACAACGGCAAACATATCACCGTGGGCAACTATACCGATAAGGGCTTCGATGGAACGGTAGTGACCGGTATCAATCCGGGTACCTATTATATCTATTCGCTCCAATGGACCGACCGCGAACTCATCTGGTATGTGAACAACGTAGAGGTCTATCGTACCTCTCATGATATCCCCAAGGAGAATTTATTCCTGGCTCTCTCGTCCTTCATCGATGAGCAGCAACGTGCCTCGGAAGGCCAGATCAATGTAGCCTGGATAAGAGTGTATAAATCATAAATCGTACATCGCATTATGTTCCTGATTGCCGGACCTTGTGCTATAGAGAGTCGTGATATGGTGATGCACACGGCGGAGACGCTCCGTCAGGTGTGTGCAGAACTGGATATCCGATTGATTTTCAAGTCTTCGTATGATAAGGCCAATCGCACTTCTATGTCGGAGCGCGGTATAGGAATGGAGCAGGGGTTAGCTATCCTCAGTGAGGTGAAGCAGACCTTTGGACTGCCTATACTGACCGATGTTCATGAGTCGTGGCAGTGCGCTCCGGTGGCTGAAGTGGCCGATGTGTTGCAGATACCGGCTTTCCTTAGTCGTCAGACCGACCTCTTGCAGGCCGCAGGACGTACGGGACGAATAGTCAATGTTAAGAAAGGTCAGTTTATGGCGCCGTGGGATATGCAGGGCGCAGTAGATAAGATTCATGCTGTAGGCAACGAACAGATTTGGCTCACCGAACGCGGCTCGTCGTTTGGCTATGGCCGTCTGGTGGTAGATATGACCTCGTTGGTCGAGATGCGTCGTTTCGGATGCCCTGTCGTCTTTGATGCTACGCATAGTGTCCAGCAGCCTTCGTCGCAATCCGGAGTAACCGGAGGCAATCGCGCTATGGTGCCCCATCTGATGAGGGCGGCCTTGGCGGTAGGTGTCGACGGCATCTTCCTGGAAGTACATCCCGACCCGGACCACGCCATCTCGGATGCGGCTAATCAGGTCAAACTAAGTGATATAAAAGATATTTTAGTTCAAGCTAAACAATATGACTTACTCGGAACGCGCTAAGCAAATATTTGCGGAAGAGATACAGGAGTTTGTTAAACTCAGTGAGACTATCGACAGCCATTTTGACCGTGTGGTGGATCTGATATACAACTGTCGCGGCAAATTGGTATTGATGGGTATCGGTAAGACCGGTATCATTGGTCATAAGATTGCCTCGTCGTTGGCTTCTACGGGTACTTCGGCTATCTTCGTCAATGCGGCGGAGGCGGTGCATGGTGACTTAGGCATGATCAATAAGGACGACATCGTCATGCTGGTCAGCAATAGCGGTGCCACCAACGAGATACTTAATGTTATCGCTCCCCTGCGCAATATAGGATGCACCCTCATCGCTATGACGGGCGATGCCAAGTCTAAACTGGCCGAGAACTGCGACGAGGTGTTAAGTGTACATGTGGATAAGGAAGCTTGCCCGTTGGGACTCGCACCTACTACCAGCACTACGGCTGCCCTGCTCATGGGCGATGCGTTGATGGTGTGCCTGATGGAGAAGCGCCAGTTTAAGGCCGAGAACTTTGCCGTCTACCATCCGGGAGGAGCTTTAGGACGCAAACTCTTAGGACGCGTGCGCAACTGTATGACGACGGCTGTGCCTAAAGTGCAGCTGCATACACCCTTCCGCGAGTTGGTGCATGAGATGTCGGATAAACATCTGGGAATCACGATGGTATATGATGGTGACCGCTGCACGGGTATTATCACCGATGGCGACCTGCGTCGTGCTATCCAGAAATTCAATGACCTGCACGTCACAGCCGTCGACATTATGACACCTTCGTACAAGAAGATTGCTCAGGATGCTTTGCTGACCGATGCCTTGGCGATAATGGATAAGTATAACATCACTACTTTAGCGGTGACCGAAAAAGAAGATACCGACGCTATCATCGGTATCCTCTCTATCCATCATATTATCGATTTCTCTTAATCCATCCACTTCCACGTGGTATTGGACTTCAGGCCGAGGTATTGCACCTTGGCCTTTATTATGCGTGCTGTACTGTCCACCTCAAAAGCTCCTTCGTAAACCTGCCACGGGGCGTCGTCAATGCTATAGAGTAAGGTGCCGCCTTGCATGACTTTGTTCATCTCTACGCGGCCGTCTTGTACGTGTATACCAGGTTGCTGCAGGTGGAAAGCATGTCCGTCGGCTGCCAGCCGAGGTAGCAAGACTTCGTACACCATGGCATTGTAGGTTGTCAGATTCAATGCCGAGCGGGTATTCCATGCGCGTTCACTCAGTCCGAACATCTTGGGGTAGAGCTGCCATTCTACCTGTTGGAACGAACGAATCACTTCCGCCCACAGTTGTGCATTCAATCCGACGATATTCTTATGGTGCAGCGGTTCCCAATCGAAGGCACTGTATTCATCGGTATAGCCGCCCCAGTTGAGGCCTTTCTCCTGGTGATGGTTGCAGTAGGCGAAGTCGAAATACAGGTGGCTGGCCGTAGCTAATATGATGGGATAACCCGCCTCGGCCATCTCCAAGGGTTTGGTTTCATTATTCAGCCAACTATAGCATAGAGCCTGCGACTCAACGGGACAGAAATGCGTCACTTCTTCCCATCCTGCCGGTTGTAAGTTATAACGCTGCAGGATGGCTAATACGCCGTCCATAAAGGTCTGATGCTCCTCTTTAGTCAATGCGCCTTTGGGCACCTCGTCGCCTCCTATATGGAAGACATGCAGCGGGGCTTGTGCTTCGGCGTACATAGCTACGATAGCGCTTACTACGGTGTCAACAAAGGGTATTGCCTCCTCGCGGGTAACGGCTATGACGTTGTCGGTATAGTGTTGCGCACTGACGTATTGACGTTGCTCCAATAGGCTGTCGGTCAATAATCCGCCCATGGCTTTCTTGGCGGCACGCATGTGGCCGGGCATGTCGATCTCGGGGATAACGCGTATATGGCGCTCGTGGGCATAGCGGAGCAGGTCGATAAACTCTTTGCGCGTCAAATACCCGTTGGCCATTGATTGCATATCCCGAGGGTCCCAGCCGCCGTTGTACATGGGTAGCAGACATTCGCTCTCATCCTTGGTATAACCGCGATGAGCACCTATGCGCGTCAGTTGGGGTAGGGCAGGTATCTCCAATCGCCAACCCTCGTCGTCGCTCAGGTGCAGGTGCAGGACGTTGAGTTTATAGGCGGCCATCACATCGATGACGCGTTTGATGGAGTCGGCAGGATAATAATTGCGCACGATATCGAGCATCAATCCGCGGTGACCCAAGTCGGGATAGTCGTCTATGCGGCAGACAGCATGCTCGGCGGGCATTTGCCGCAACGTCTGCTCGGCATAGAAACGACCGGCCTCGCTACTGCTCTCTATCCATATGGTGTCTTCGCTAAAACGAATGCTATAGGCCTCTTCGGGCATCGGTGCCGATCGATAAGCCACGTGCGCGTGCGTGTACTCGCGTGTGCCCGTTCCATATATAATATATTTAGGCTGTGGCAAGATAGGAAGCGGTGTTTGTACCTCTTGTGCGAGGATGCGTTCGTTGTAGGTGTATACATATTCTCCGTCGGCATAAGGTGTTTTGTCGCGTGTTTCTATCCTTCTGGTCATCTGTGCTTTACGTGTGAAGGGAGTGTACTCACACGGAACAGAAACTGGCTTGCCGTCGGCGCGTACGATAAAGAATCCTTCGGGTACCGAAGTCTCGCGGATAGCATTGCCGATGTAGCGCATCGTCAGGGTGCGTGTCTCGCCGGGTGCTAAGGGAGCAAAAGTTTCGGTAGGCGTGATACTGTGATAACTGGCCTGTATCTCGCTTTCGCACAATGGCTGACCTTCTTCATATATCGGATGCAGCGACATCAAATCGAAGTACAACACCCAGTCATTCTGCAGCGTGTCCGTGCTTGTATTATGGAGCGTCAGGTAAGCTTCGCATACTCCGGGTTCTACATCATTGGCACCCATTTCCCACACCAAGGAGAGGGGCGAGAAGGCACTGCGTTGGCACGAAACCAGCGACAAAATGAACAAAAAAGAGATAAATCGATGCATTATTTTATATTTTTTTGCAAAATTAGAAAAAAAATAGTAATTTTGCAAACAATTTGGACTAAAAATTGTTTTTTATGACACCTTTGGCCATTCTTCTGACTATGGCGGCCTATTTTGTGGTGCTGTTTGGCATCTCGTATTGGGCCGGTAGGAAAGCCGACAACGCCGGCTTCTTCTCGGGTAATAAATCCAGCAACTGGCTCTTGGTTGCTATGTCCACTATTGGTGCGGCTATCTCGGGCGTGACGTATGTGAGTGTGCCGGGCATGGTCGGAACGAGTGCTTTCAGTTATATGCAGATGGTCTTAGGTTTCACGGTTGGACAGTTTTTGATTGCCTATGTCCTGATACCTCTATATTATAAGTACAACCTGACCAGTATATACGAATACTTGGAGAATCGCTTTGGCGTAAGCAGTTATAAGACAGGTGCTTGGCTTTTCTTTGTCAGTAAGATGTTGGGTGCGAGTGTGCGCCTGTTTGTAGTGGGCAGCGTACTCCAATTGTTGGTCTTTGGTCCGATGGGAGTGCCCTTCTGGGTCAATGCGGTCTTTACGGTATTGATCGTCTATCTGTGTACCTTTAAGGGAGGCGTTAAATCGGTTATTTGGACCGATTTATTGAAGACCTTGTGCTTAGTTTTGTCGGTGGCTTTGTGTATCTGGTATGTGCTACGTAGCGGCGTGAGTATCAAAGGTATGTGTCATAGCGATATGGCTCAGGTTTTCTTCTTTGACGATGTCAACGACGGCAAGTATTTTTGGAAACAATTCCTGGCCGGTATCTTCCTGGTAGTAGCTACTACGGGCTTGGATCAGGACCTGATGCAGCGCACGCTCAGTTGCCGTAACTACCGCGAGTCGCAGAAGAATATCATCGTGGGTGCACTTCTGCAGATTGTGGTTATAGGTTTGTTCCTCGTACTCGGCTATACGCTCTACACGTATGCGGCTACTGCGGGTGTGGATATATCTGCTTTGAAGGGAGATGATGTGTTCCCCTATTTGGCTACAGGATCGTATTTCCCGATGATTGTGGGTGTACTCTTTGTGGTAGGTTTTATTGCTTCGGCCTATTCGGCCGCAGGCGGCGCATTGACGGCTCTGACGACCTCGTTTACGGTGGATATCTTGGGTCGCAAACAGCAGGATGAACGCACTACGCGTACGCGCCGTTGGGTGCATGTGGTGATGGCGGTTTTGATGGCGGCATGTATCTATGTAATCTGGTTTTTGAATGATGACTCGGTTATCCAAACTGTCTATAAAGTAGCCAGTTACACCTACGGTCCGCTGTTGGGTATGTTCTGCTACGGTATCTTTATGCGCGGTCCGATACGCGACCGTTGGATACCTTTGGTGGCCGTGTTGGCGCCCCTCATTACCTGGGTACTGGATATCAATTCGGCAGCGTGGTTTGGCGGCTATCACTTCTCGCATGAACGCCTCATCCTCAACGCTTTGTTGACCTTTGTGGGTATGCTGATGCTTAAGAAACGCGAATAACAAATACTTCAATTTATATGTTGGGAAACGTTCGTATCTATTGCAAAAACAACAAACAGTTCTACACCGTCCCGTGTGGTACTTCGTTGTTGGAGTTGTATCAAATGATTGGTCTTGAGTTGCCATATCCCGTTATAGCGGCGCACGTCAACTACAAGTTGCAGAACCTCAACTTCCTGGTGTATAAGCCCAAAGATATCGAGTTTTTGGATGCGTCATCGTCCAACGGTATGCGGTGTTATGTGCGCACGCTAATCATGGTGATGGCCTGTGCTGTTCACGAACTCTATCCCGACTATGACCTGCGCGTGGAGCATCCTATCTCCAAGGGTTATTTCTGCACCTTGCGCGATAAGAAAGGCGAGAAAGTGGAGATTACTCCCGACTATATCGACGCTATCCGCGAACGCATGCATCTCATTATCCGTGAGGATCGTCCTATCGTGGCTGAGGAGCGTCAGACGAAGGAGGTTATCCAACTTTTCAGTGACCATCAGGAAGGTGAGGTAACTCTCTTTGAGGCCTTGGGTAATCCCTATTGCCGTTATTTCCGCATGGGTGAGTATATCGACTATTTTGCCGGTGCGTTGATGCCTTCTACGGGCTATTTGAGTATCTTTGAGGTAGAGCCTTTGTACTGCGATATATTGCTGCGTATTCCTTGCCGTTGCGACCCAGTCCGTTTGGAAGAAAAAGTGCAGCAGGATAAGATGTTCGATATCTTCCGCGAGTTTAAGGGCTGGAATAAATTGATGCGTATCTCCAATGTGGGCGAGTTCAACCGTGCCTGCAAGGATAACCGTTCTTTTGAGATGATTAAGCTCTCCGAGGCCTTGCACGAGAAGAAGGTGGCACAGATTGCTGACCAGATAGCTTCGCGTGAGCACCGTCCTAAGTTTATCCTCATCTCAGGTCCCAGCAGTTCGGGTAAGACAACGTTCTCGATGCGTCTGCGTATACAACTGATGGTCAACGGTATACAACCCGTCGTTATCTCTATGGATAACTACTTTGTCAACCGCGAGGATACGCCTAAGGATGCTAATGGCGACTGGGATTTTGAGCACCTGCATGCTCTCGATTTGGAACTGTTCCGCAGTCAGTTGGCGGACCTATTGGCGGGTAAGCAGGTTAAACTGCCGACCTTCAATTTCGAGACCGGCAAACGTGAGTTCCGCGGCAATACACTCCAGTTGCACCCCGACCAGGTATGCATCATTGAAGGTCTGCATGCCCTCAATCCCGAACTCATCCCCAATATCCCTCGTGAGGCGACCTTTAAGATATTCGTCAATGCTTTGACGACCGTCAACCTGGACAATCATAACTGGATACCAACTACCGACATACGTCTCATCCGTCGTATCGTGCGCGACTACCGTTATCGTGGCTATTCGGCTACTGAGACGATAGCCCGTTGTGAGAGTGTTCGCCGTGGTGAGGAGCGGTGGATATATCCTTATCAGGAGGAGGCGGATGCTATGTTTAACTCCGCCCTGCTCTTTGAATTGGCCGTCCTTAAACGCTATGCCGAGCCTATACTGGCGGAGGTGCCCAAGTATGTGGATGAATATATTGATGCCCATCGGTTAGAGAAAGAACTCAGTTATTTTGAACAAATACCCGAACGCGAGATACCGCCTACCTCGTTCCTGCGCGAGTTTGTGGGTGGCAGTTCGTTCCATTATTAATTGCTATGACTACACTCCTGCTTATCCTTCTTATGGCTTTAGGCAACGACTCGTTGCCTTATCCTGCCATCCTGCAAGATATGGAAAATGTCACCGTCCATCAGGACTCGGCGCTCACCGAACTCATGCAGTATAAGACCGCCGGCTTGACGCGTGGCGAACAAGAGATGCCGGGATGGCGCGTGCAGATATATTCCTCCAACGACCCTTATAAGGCCAAGCAGGAGGCTGAGTCACTCAAGGCGCTCCTTGAGGACCGTATCGACCAACCGGTATATGTCGAGCCTGTGCAGCCTTTTTGGAAGGTGAGAGTGGGCAATTTCCAGACCAAAGAAGAGGCGCAAGCCTACAAAGAAATACTTATCCGGGACTTTCCGGAACTGCAGTCCGGAGCCTATCCTGTACGAACGATGATAAAAGTTAAATAATATGCAATCTTTTACTCCCGATAACGCTACTACTCAACAGATAGCCGAGCATATCCACGCTATCCTTCACCTGCTGGGCGAAGACCCGCAACGCCAAGGACTCCAGCGGACGCCGGAACGCGTGGGCAAGGCTTTTCAGTATGTCACCAAAGGCTATCATGAGAATCCCGAAGCTATCCTTCGCTCTGCTCTCTTCGAGGCCGACTATCGCCAGATGGTGGTAGTGCGCAATATCGATTTCTATTCCCTCTGCGAGCATCACCTGTTGCCGTTCTTTGGCAAGGTGCATGTGGCGTATATACCTAATGGTAAGAACGTTACGGGACTGAGTAAGATAGCCCGCGTCGTTGATGTCTTTGCGCGTCGTCTGCAGATCCAGGAGCGTATGACTACCCAGATCAAAGAGTGCATCCAGAAGACCCTTAATCCCTTGGGTGTCATGGTCGTGGTAGAAGCCGAGCATTTGTGCATGCAGATGCGTGGTGCCGAGAAACAACACTCCATCACCACCACCTCCGACTTCACCGGTGCCTTCAACCGTCCCGAGACCCGCGAAGAGTTCCTCCGTTTGATAAGGGAGTAGGGAAAAACCAAAATCACGGGATATATACAAAGTATATATAGGGTATAGTATGATACGATGCTCCCTCGTGGTAGTTCGGGAGCGTTGTGGGGGCTTTGTCATCCAAAACAACAAATCTGCATAAAAATGGCATACAAATTTGCGTATGTCATTTTATTTTTGTAATTTTGCGGCGCAAAATCTAAAACTAACGATTATGAGTTACATGCAGATGGCACAATTAGACGTCCTCAACTTAGTAAGAGGCATCAACACGGAAGGCGAATATATGGACTTCCGCAATATGTTAGCGCATTATTTTGCAGACAAGGCCCAAAAACAAATTGATGCTTTGTGGGATAACGGGACTATCGATGAGAAGACCATTGATGCTTGGGGTAATGAACGTATGAGAACTCCTTATCGTTATGCGGTACATCGTTCTTGATTGTCAGTCAGTGACTGACATTTTGAGTTGGACTCATATATGCGTTACAGGAGGACAAAAAAAGCGACCGTGAGGTCGCTTTTTAGTTATTGACGTGTTTGTCGACGTGCTTCTTACCGATGGAGAAGATTAGTTCGAACAAACCGATGAAGAAACTCCAGAGAGACTTTTTGCCCTCAGGAGAGAGTGAGGTTGCTTTATTACTCATAATGCTTACTTATCTTGATGATTACCTTGCTTGCTACGATAGTTATAGTCGATGCCGATGACTGAGCCGACGAAGGTGAGTGTCTCGCCATACGCCACGAGGACGGAGGGAGAGATTTCCCCTTGTGGAGGGAGGAGGAGGCCCGTGAAGAGCATCCCCACTCCCATCACAATGAGAAACACAGCCATATAAAACTGCTTGAGCGACATCGTTCCTCAGACGATTAGCCGTTCTGCTGGTCGTAGGTGGCTTTCTCCAGTGCCCACAGGTACGACTTCATCGTCTTGTAGGTTGACTGAGCGTTGAAGGACGCCTGGTCGGAGATCATCTTAGCCGGGTCTTTCATACGGGCAGCGACAGCCGTCGAGACGGTCTTGAAGCGCAACTGGCGAGCCAGGTCTTCCTGCGTGAAGGGTGTCGAGCGGGTTACGGAACTCAGACCGCGCAGGTAGATACGAGAGCAGCCTGTGGAGGTGGTGGGAGCGGTACGGTGAGTACCGAGTACCATCTTCTGGTCAGCCGCGTGGGGCGACTTCTTGTTGATTTTTACGAGGGCTCCGCTAACGGTCTTGATAGCGTCCGCCCATTCTACTTTTGCCATAATAGTTAAGGTTTAGGTTGTTACTACTCACTGTCTTGTCCAAGAATCGGACTTGTTCTATAGGTACAGCGCTTTACCCAAAGAGTTCATCAGGTTGTGGACTTGACACGTTAAGACATCTTTTCGTTATACTGGCTTGTCTTATCTGCTCCAGTCTTTCGGACATATACCCGCTTTTCCAATCGAGGTACATCGTAAGGTACAAACAATACGTATGTAGTTCCTGTCGATTTTTGGGCGGATAGGGTATGTGAAAATGTTTCACGGTGCAAAAGTACAACAAAAAAATGAGACCGCCAAGAAAGCGGTCTCGTAAATTCTTTAAAACAAAGATTTTTCTCAATCGTGGGTTAAATCGTAGCCCGCATAAGT
>Ga0256405_10000589_pt1 | contig 117973 bp, 89 predicted proteins | sample RumenRJG_02DNA_FD_189096 | JGI IMG/M metagenome (GOLD analysis project Ga0256405, IMG submission 189096) | Bovine rumen microbial communities from Lethbridge, Alberta, Canada - RJG_02 | ecosystem: Host-associated > Mammals > Digestive system > Stomach > Rumen | place: Canada: Alberta...
CCTTCATCGACATCGGCAACGATATCGAAAACCGGGCGCTGAATCGTCGTCTGCGTTCCCGTTGACGGATCCAGGTAAGGCTGTTCTCTCGTGATACTCTTTATATAATCGACGACACTATGCGGGACAGCTTCTACGATGCCTTCCAGCATAGATGCCGCGAGGCCGCAGGTAATTCTGTCTTCATCTTCATTCGGCGTCGTCGTCGCGAAGATGACATTACCGCGACCTTGGCTCTTGAGAAGATGATCCTTGATATCATCGATATACGCGATTTCTTTCGTAGAGTTCGCGTTGATCGCGCTACGAAGATTTTTCGCTGTCTCGAGATCAAAGTCATCGATAGAAAGCGGAACGTCCTTCGTTCTCGTATTATTTTCAAGGACAGTCAGTGCCTTCGGCAGCATGGTGTCCGGAAGAAGATTGCCATACTTTACACAGAGAGCCAGATTGTTCTTGATACCGACAATATCTTCATCCTGCTTACGATTGACTTCTTTCAGCTCACCGTAGTACGCCGCGACTTCTTTTTTAAGAGCTCCGTACGTATCACGGTCTTGGTCGTATACCTTCGATAGAAAGTTACTGTCAAACATGTCTTCTGTAATGAAGACTCTGCCATCTTTGGCAAGAAGCTGTCCTCTCAGATCCTGAACATCTTTCGTGTTCTGGTCAATCGAAGCTTTTAGGGTATCGTTGACATGGATAAGATTTCTTTTGATCTCATCCTTCGAATACATATCTGATTTTTTCAGATATTCATTCATGTCCGGAAGCGATGCCTTAGTGGCATCTTCTTCGTCTTTGAGCTTCTGCAGCTCGTCGCGGACTTCCGTATCATCATAAGCGATGAACTTTCCGTCTTTATCCGTGACAGAACTCTTGAGCGTATTGATGATATTTTTTACTTCCGGATCTAAGTCCTCGGATTTGATCAGAGCATTCTTTCGAAAATATTTGAGGACTTCATCATCAAGATTTCGTAATTTGATCATACTCTATCCTCATTCTTTCCACATCGCCGAGAATGGTGCCCACTTCTTGTCACTCGTGAAAATCTTTATGCATTCTTTGCCGGCCGTCGTGTCAAACCAAATAGACCCGGGATTCGGATTATCCGGAAGCGTGTCCTGAATAAACATGATGGCGGCATCTGCCAGCATTTGCTTGATATCAACCGTCGTTGTTGGGAGCTTGCCATACTGGTCATACGTTACGATGTTGTAAGCACCCGTACCGACAACGTGTCCCTGTACGGAATCCGCGTTGCCGCCATTCGCCGGAAGTGTCGTCGGAAAGTCGACGATATCAGCTACTCTATGATAATGTCCCTCGCGAGACAGCGTATCTTCAAATCCTAGGCTTTCAAAAAGCGTATCCAGAGAGTTCGGTTTTCCCGTGATATCCTTCCATGCGATTGTCTGGATAGCCGGTTCTTCATATTCGTTATCGAGCCAGAAGTCGCCTTCTTCGGCGCCGTCCGGTATAATTTTAGTATCGCTCACTTTTTTCGTCTCCATTTTCGAAATATCGCTGTAGATACGAGGATATGGATTGCCGATGCGAAGGGACGTCAGATATTGCGCCGTAACTTTTGATCCCGGAACTAGCTTCGTATTAAGAGCGAATTTTGTCTGCGTCAATTCCTGAACGCCATCATTGATATCGAAACGTAGAGCATCATCAACGAAGACGGTAAGATGATGACGGTCAAGAAGATAAGAGCCTTTTTCCAGCGTAAATACGTAGGAGCCATCGCTCATAATCTTCTCGTGGCGAACACTGCCTGTCCGGCCTTTCTCGTCGCACAAGAAATAGCTGAACATTTTCGGCTTTGCGTCGCCGGTGCCATCGTCCAAGGTTTCGATTTCGAAGACTTCCTGAATTAGCTTGGCATCTTTATCGATACAGACCGTACCGTCATTTTTACGATCAACGGGAACCCAGTCGGATTCTCCTTCTAACTTCACATAGAGGCGGCCGCCGTCCTTGGCGCTCGCCGAAGAAATGACGCAGATCGTTCCTACGGGGATGTTTGCCCAGGTAAGCTTGTCTGCCTGTTCTTTCGTTATGATTACGGCTCTGCCGTCAAGAGTATTCTGCTCACTTACTTTACGTACGCCACGAGCAACTGCGTCTGACATAGCTTTTCACGTCCTTTAGGTATCGCTATAGAAATATTACCAATCGTAGATTCCATAAAAATAGGCGTCGGTAAAAAGCCCCGACGCCCCTTTTCCCTAGTTATCTATTACATTTCCCGAGGGATAATTTCAAAGGTCTTGAAGTCATTATATATATCAGTCACCATGCCATTCCCTCCGAGACCATGATATGCCTGATAGAGGAAATCCATGTTCTGAGTATCGTAATAAGTTTTCTTCCTTCCGTCTCGAAGACATTTATCGTGAAGCTGGATGATGCTGTTACGGAGAAGCGATTGAAGTCCGAGGGCGGTTGCGGTCGCTTGCTTTTCTAATTTTTCGGCAGCTTTCTGCCGCTCTTGTTCTCTCTTCTCGTATTTTCTTCTCATATGCTCCACGAATGCCGTAAGGGCTATAGGGATCGCCGTCAAAAGCACCTGCAACCAGAAAGCATAGTCCATGGGGGCATTTGCTCCTTTCTAGTAGTATTTCTTGAATTTTGCTTCATAGATAAAATTACGGGATAGAACGGAATACCAGCACTCTACGTTTTGAAATTATTGATAAAAAACGGCGCGGCGCAACCCCATGATTTCAATCGTGGGAGTATGTCAACGAAATCGTACGATACAAAAAGCGAGTAAGCAAAAAGCTTGCTCGCTTGTCGATATATTATTCGATTCTGTTATTTAGCTGGTTCTGTAGTGCGATAAGAGATGATTGTAAATTGACTCTCATTCAATCCAAGATCAGAAGCTTTGAGATTCTTCGGAGCGTTTTTGATCTTTAATCCTTTGAGTTTCGTGCAGTTTTCAAACATTCTTTCCCATGTCGTAGCGGAAGTCATGTCGATGTCACCAGGAATATTCTCAAGCGATTCACAGCCAGAGAACATTGTCTCAAAATTTTTTCCGCGAGAAGTATCCATTTCAGGGACTTCTTTCAGTGCTGAACATCCAGCGAACATCGACCTAAAATTTTCAACTTTTGACGTATTGTATTTCGGTACATTCATAAGTTTGTGGCATCCAACGAATAAGCATTCCATGCTTGTTATATTTTTTGTATCAAGCACTGGGGCAGTGACCAATGACGAACATCTTATAAATAGTTGAAGCGAAGTAACCGATGGATCTAATACGATTTTGTCAGGTACTTCTTCCTTCGCAAAATCATACCCGTAAATACCGATAATCGAAGAATATCCATTGAGAATTAGATAATGTCCATCTTTAAAATGCTTCGCATCCACTTTCCCGTCATTATTCCAATCTATATTTTTAGGAACACCATTTAGTACGGCTTTTACGGCTTTAAACGGATACGAAGATTTCTCCATTTGCTCATTTGTTGGTTTTACAGCTTTTTCAACGCTAATGAGCTCGAAAGTGCTTGGTTCAAGAGAGTGAACATTAATAGGTATGGCATCCTCATCTTTGCTCGCCGAAATAATATCGATTCCATAGAACTTCATTTAAATAGCTCCTTTATATATATTGTCGTTTATACTATAAAATCCGACGAATATTCGTCGGATTTTATAGTATAAAACTTAAGTAAAATTACTTACTAGCGTCGTAGACGAAGTAGACGGCATTTGTCAGATCCTTATCAATGTCGAAGCCTTCATTTGCTTCTGTGAGCGTCCACGTAGCTTTCTTCGCGGCACGGTCCACCGTGAAGTCATCACCTTCGAAATACGGGCAATGGTTGATATAGAGAGCAACCTTGTCATCCGTCGGCGTCTTCGAGAGCGTGAACTCCGTCACCGGAGCACTAGCTTCCGCCGTAACGGCGATTTTGTCCGTGACATGCTCAACAGCTTCACCGACATTCGCGAGAGCCGCGAGAACGGCTTTTTCAGAAAGAACTTTGTCGTCGGACGGCGTGTAGCCAGAAGCTTTCGTGTCAACCGTCGAAGCAACGACGTTGCTCTTGTCAAGCTTCTTCGCATCTTCAGCGATAAGAGAAGACGGGTCGAAGACGTTCGGAATCGCGGCCGTCTTGATGACATCCTGAAGATCCGTATCAAGATCTTCCATCTTAAGGGCATCGGAAGTCTTGCGGAAGAGCGGCGTCTTTACGCCCTTGTCGTCGACAGAATAAACATCCGTCGTATCAGCCTTCGCGTCGATCTTCGTCTGGAGAGTTGCCGTGGCGTCATTCAGCTGATCCTGAACAGCCTTCGTGCCGATCTGCGTCTTGACAGCATCGATGATGCCCTTGTCCTTGGCGAGTTCGACGATGACTTTATTCAGAGCCTGCTTGTAAGCGATGAGCTGGATCTCGTTGTTGTCGAGAAGAGCTTCTGCCGGGAGATCCGAAAGCTTCCACTCGCCAGCCGGGAAGACCTTGACTTTCGAGATCGTAGCAACCTTATAGACGAAGGAGCCATCCGTGGACTTCGCCGAAGCATCCGCATCGATGACCGACGGCGTGCCGTTGAAAGCACCCGTAGTCATATCAACGATGAGCTGTTCGCCCCTTTCGTTCAGGAGAACTTCGTTGTCAGCCGAGTAAGCCGGAAGCTTAATCGTCTTGTTGAGACCCGGAATCTTCGTATCAATATCCGTCGGGATAGCTGCCTTGCCATCAACGATGGAAAGTTCCGTACGAACAACGTCTCTGATCTTCTTATCCTGAAGAGCTTTGATAGCCGTATCGAGGCTCGTAATCGTCGGCGTCGAGGAGCTGGCACCAGCCGTACCGAGAATCGAGGAAAGGCTCGTGCGAAGTTCCGTGAGGAGTTCTTCGACGTTATAATTGCCTGCTGCTGCGTCAGCGCCCTTCGCGATCTTCGTTAAAACCTTCGCGGCATCATACGAAGTGAGAAGAGCCTGGACGTCAGACTGAAGCTTTTTACCGCCTTTGATCTGAGAGAGATTCATAAGTGACATAAGAGTCATCCAACCTTTCTATTTTATCTAGATAAAAACTTAGTCAATGTAATTGTCGATAACGTACTTGCCTGCTGCGATACCGATTTTCGAGAGGTCAAGAGAACGTGGTACATTCTTCAAGTGGAAGCCGTTGTCTTTTGTATTCTTCGCATTTTGGAACATATTGCCAACGTTCTCGGCGCTCGAAAGATCGATTGCCCACGGAAGTTCAACTAGCCTATAGTTTCCATTGAACAAGTTCGATAAATTTTTAGCCTGCTTTGTACTAAATTCTGGAATCGTATCGAAACTAGTACCGCAAAACATTCCTGACATATCGATTACGGATTCTGTATTGATAGCCTTTGTTGGCTTTAAGTATCCGCAACCATTAAACATTCCTTTCGCATTTGTTACCTTGTTCATATTAAGCCACTCAGGGAAATCCGTAATATGAGTGCTTGAGAACATATAGCTAGTATTTTCTGCTTTGCTCATGTCAAGCGTCGGGATTTTTTCGAGAACGCTCAGCCCTTGGAATATTCCGCTGAAATCTGTAAGATTACTTGTATCAAGCTTTTCTGGAATATGCGTTAATTTACAACGCATATCATAGCTATACATGCTGCCGATAGAATGATTGCTATCTGTCAGCGTCATAACGAATTCGTTAACTGAATCGTCAATATAATTATCAACGACGTACTTTGAAGCATCGCATCCAATCTTCGACAGATCGAGTTTCTTTGGTACGTTTTTAAGATGAACTCCGCCATCTTTTAGGGAGGTGCATCCTTCAAATACGCCTTCGGCAGAATAAACATTTTTCATGTCAATAGACTTAACGTCTTGAAGCGCCGTAGCATTTCTAAAAAGCCAATCGATATTTGTTGCATCATAGAAGCTTACGTTGCCGACGTGAATCATCTTAGAACCACTAAAGTCACAGTATGTAATACTATGCATAGCCATATCACCAATGTCAGTGACCGTAGCTGGAATGCTGAGTACTTTCACGTATGGAGCGTCGAATGAAGGAAGCGTCGTGCGATTTTTATTCGACGACTTGTCAACGACAGTTAAATTATCTATTTCCGGCATATCGAAATTTTGTTTCTCGAATTTTTGAACGTAATCTGGATTATGATTTGCAATGCGGTCATTTAAGTCTATCGTGTTATTCTTGTCTACAAACGAAACAAAAACACGATATGCTGGAAGAGACTTAAATTCGGGGTCATTAACTCCTGCGGGGAGCGCTAGCTCTGGATAAACGACGAATTCTTTTCCGCGAAGATCCTGGTTTTCTCCTCGAAGAATGCTGTCTGCATATCCCCCAAGAGCACTGAGCGAAGAAACTGGGCTTTTTATGGCGTGGTAACCTCTTACGAAGTAATTGACTGTTGTTCCATCGTTTAGTTCAATATTGAAATTTGACGGTAGATCCTTGTCGTTGATATCTATCCCAGTGTTTACATCCGAAGAGCGAATCGTATGAAGTTCTTCTTCTCCTATTACTCTTTTGATAGAACGAGGAGCGCCGTCAGCAATGGTCTTAATCGCTTTCAGAATCTCGCTCATAAAATTTTCGTCTAGTTGTTTTACGTCGATCAAGTTTATGCTCCTCTCTTAGTTCTTAGCCATGTAGACGATAGAAATGATATCTTTCGAGCTGAGGCTGAAGCCATTCGGATGCTTCTCGTCTTTGATACCGATCCACGTTTCTTCGTTCGTATTCTCGTCATACGAGTGGTCAGCACGAGCGTATTTGACGCCGTTGACGAAGAACATGATATTATCTTTATCAGCCGGAGTCTTCGTAAGCAAGAACTTCGTATCTCCATCCTGGCATTTGAATTCATCATTCTGAATGCCGCCGGAGACGATACTCGTAACCTGTTCTTTGACGATATTGATGATATTCTCTTTAACGTCAGTTACCTGATCAGAAGCTGTCTGAGATTTGTTAATTGCCTGAGACAGATTACCTTTCAGCTCATTGATAGCTTTCGTGATAGACTTCTGTGTTGTCTTCAGCTGGTTCAGCTTGTTGATTTTCGCATTAGCTTCAAGGGAAGTAGTGAGGACGTCTGCCTGGATCACGCTTAAATCCGTTGATTTATCGTAGGCCATATTTTAATACCTCCGGTTACGGCTCGTACGTGACACGTAGCTTATAAGCTTTGTTCGTATAATCCATCTGAAGATCGAGAGAGCTGTCAAGGCAATAGCCGCCAAGGGGAGCGTCGAAGGACGGCGTAAATCCGAGAGCCTTCAGATCATTGAAGACCTTATCATTCTTTTCGCCGGCGTTTTCGACCCACGGAAGTTCGTAAGCGCTCGTCGGCTTGTCAGGCGTACCGAGGAAATAAACATGGATCTTACGGCCAACGCCATCAGCCGCCGCGCCTGCCGTATTATCATCCGTCATAACGGACTTCTGCTCATCCGTAAAGAGCGTCGAGATATCGAAATCCGTACCCGGCGTATTTTCCGGCGACGTAATGTCGACCGTCCAAGCTGCTTTCGGCTTATCATCCGTTTTCGGTTCTGTCGGTTCCGTTTTTGGAGTATCGGAAGAGCTTGTAGCTCTGGAGGCGATAAAGACGCCCTTCATATTTCCGTCTCTGTCTGCTTTCTTGTAATTTAGCGTGCAGTAGCTCTTATTCTCGTGGAGATCTTTTTCGTCCACGAGAATCGCTTTCTTCGTGATATTGCCTTCATTGTCCTGAGCGTTGACCGTGACGTAGTATCCCGTAGACGGGGTATCTACGACAGCCAAGCCGCGAAATTCGATATCGGCCATTCACTAAAAACTCCTTCCTAAAATTCGATTCTACGAGTAGAAGAATATAGTATATACTATGTTTTCCCTCGCCTTTTATCTATTACGTTCGAGACTTTCGGCTACTCATTTTACGTTTTGAAATGATGAATTTGTGACGCGAAATATTCTTCGCAGTAAGTAGCTCAGGTACCTTCTTAATTACTTTTTTTGTTCTTCTATCTGATAGCGTAGTTTCTTATCGCTATTAAGAGACGCATCGCATTTCTCGATAGCTAGATCAAGGTTAGAATTGATGAGATTAACGATATTTTTACGCATCACTTCTTCGGATGTAGCGGTCTTGACTAAGTCATAGTACAGTTTGAGTGTGGGATAATAGCTCGGAAGCTTTATTGGTTTACTGGTACGATTCTTAGCATCATGAATTTCTCCGTTCGCATAAACTGTACGATCTCGAACATATACGGTATTTTTATCATTAATGCCTTTTTCCGCGAGCTGGGCAACCGTAGTGTTTTTATCGTATTTCGTGCCATTAATCGAAAAACCGTCTGATCCTACTTCGAGAGCATCATGAATTTCATAATCGATAATGCCGAAATCACCTTTTTGCCCATGTTTCGTATAGTCTTTTTCGACTGGGTAGCTAGATACAAAAGTTTCTTGAGCTTTCTCTTTTATCTTGGCCATAACGTTAGGACTCGAGATACTTATAAGATCGCCTAAGCAAACAGAACTTCCACTTTTCTCGACGCCTTTGAGCCCGAGTGCCGTCGCACGCAGATCCGTAAAGCCGATTTTGACGGACTGGTTTGCTTTCGTGCCCGTCTGGAATACGAGTGCATTATCTTCCGAAGGATCCTGGGCACGGATGACTTCTTTGAAATCATTCAACTTGCCGCTTGCCGTCTTGTTCACCGTACCATCTGAGCGAACCACTTGGAAAGTCAACCCTGAAATCTGCCCCTTGATGCCCGGCACCTTTGCCTGATAAACAATCGCATCTCCACCATCTGGTGTATATACGGATTCTCCATATTGATTTTTGCCAATATATGACGGATCACTCGAATTATACGCCATTCCCATGACATCATCCATCGACCAAGTAGCAAATACATCCGACAGCACGGAGTATTCATCCACTTCCAACGGATCGCTCTGACTCGTAACACCATTTCGCACGTACGAGACAATCAAGGTATCACCAACATGAATCCCCAGACTATTGCCATTCCGCTCGTTCATTTCCGTCAACGGCGTATTGAACGCATCTGTTCCTGCCTGCAAGCTCATATTTGCAAACGTCGTCAGCGTTCCTGGGTCTTTCACATAATTATTGTGAGATCCATCAACTAATGTCTTACCATTATACGTAACATTTCCGTTATCATCAATTTGCTCGACAGCCTGATCGACTTCTTTCTGAATGGTGGCGCGATCGGCGTCCGTATTCGTATCATTCGCCGCGTTGATGGCCTTTTCCTTCAGCGTCTTGAGGATACTCTTAGTGTCGTTCACCATGTTTCCATGAGCGGTAAGCAGCTGAATCGCAGCGTTAGCCTCGGTAGCTTCCCAAACAACGTTCTTGCCGTTACTGAGTTCACCTTTATCATCATGAACGCAGAGAAGATTTGTTTCTACTTTATTATCTTTATTAATAGAAGTAAGGTTCACGGGAATATAAGCCGCGCCCGAATTTTTGATTTCTTGAATATCTAGATTCGAAAATTTCATTTGTTTTTATTCTCCATTTCTTCGATTTTCTTCGTTAGCTCTTCTACTTTTCTCTCTAATTCTTCAATACGGGTAAGCAACGCCGCCCCGTTCTTGATTTGCCTAGGATCGATTAGTGGCATTATCCCTTACCCTCTTCCTTGCTGTCTTTATTTTCTTCTGAGCTCCCAGAACCTTCCGTAGGAGATGGCGGCTCTGACGACGTAGAATCTCCGTTCTTATCATCTGACGGCTTATCTTCTGATGGAGAAGTTTCTTCCGACCCTTCTTTATCGGATCCCGACGACTCTTTCATGCCATCGCCGCCTTCCGAGGAAGAACTGGAAGAGTCACCTTCTGAAGGCTTGTCTTCTGTTCCCGACGTTTCTCCACCCGTAGGAGTATCAGAACCTTCGCCCGGCTTTTCACTTTCACCGGTACCGGAAGACTCTTCTCCACTCTTGCTATCTTCTCCACTCTTGCTATCTTCTCCAGAAGAAGAATCTGGCGGCGTGCTTTCTCCCGTGCCGCCTTCGCCGGAAGTTTCTTTCCCGCCGGTTCCGCTTTCTTCCGAAGAACCGGTACCCTCAGAAGAACCCGAAGACGTTCCTTCTCCGGTTCCAGTTCCACCTTCACCGGTCCCTCCGGATGAAGAAGTTCCACCCGATTCGGTTCCGCCAGAAGTCTCTTCTGACTTATCTATCTTCTCGTCCTTCGAATAGCTGTATTCAAAAACGACGTTCATATCACTGAGTTGAAAGCCTTCCGTAGATTCTTCCGTATTCGTCCATTTGACGGTATTCGTATCTGCGTCGTACGTATAAAAAACGTCCGCTCCGTTGTTCCCGTTAAAGTAACGGAGACCGTCGATGAATAGCTTGATTTTCCCGACCGGGATATGCGTCAACTGGAAATCTGTACGGTTCTCGCCTTCCGCTACCGAGAAGACATCTTCAAATTCTTTGACGATAGATTTTGAGTCTCCGATTTCGATGTCTTTTGAACCATCGAACTCAACACCGTTGATCTTTACCGTTTTCTCTAAAGCTTTCGCTTTCCTGGCTACAAATTCGCTTCGAAGATAATTCATCGTAGTCTTCAGATGTTTTAGCTGCAAGACTCCCGAAATTTTTGCCATCGATATTTCACCCCTACTTAGTAAAGAACGGAGACTATAGCAGCCTCCGTTCTTACGACATTATTTCCTGAGAACATCATCAACATCTTCATCCGAGGCTGCGCTGACGAATTCTTCATTTGCAGGCACCCATTCATCTTCCGATGAATGACTTCCGCCATACGGAAGCGCTGTCTCTCTCAAGACACTCGAGACTTCTTCATCGGTAGCGTAACTGATGTAATCAGAATCAAGTGTCGGAGTCCAAGACTCGGGAGCCTCGCCAATCATGTCATCGATATCTTTATCCGTAGCTAGGTCAACATATTCATGAGCTCCTGGAACCCACTTCATCGTGTCTTCTATGTTGACGTGGTACAAGAAATAGACTTCATCGGCAAAGTTCTTATCTAGCTCGATGTCTCTCTTCCAGACTACCTGTCGAGATTCACGATCAACGGTAAAATCGTCGCCCTCGACGTACGTGAAGTTATTGACTAGAAGCAGTACGTTCCACGCGTTCGGAGTCTGATTCAGAGTGAAATTCTTCGTCGAAAATCTAGTGAGCTTAAATTTATCTAACTGGTCTCTTTCTCCGTGAGTCGGATGCCCCCAGATGCTTCCTTCTTTTTGGAGAATAGCTAGAATATCAGCAATTGCTTTTTCTGATAGAATTCTGTCTTCTTGCGGAGTATCTGAGGGTTTTTGGAGTACCTCATCCATGTGGACGAGATCTCTTCCATACAGTAGTTCGTGTATGGTTTTAGAAAGGGAAACATCCATTTGATTTTCGTCCCCCTTCTAGTTATTTATTTTCTGTCTGCGCTTCTGATTCCGTTTTATTCGCTCTAGACTCAATCCCTAGCGGATCATCTTTCGAAACTTCAACCCCATGATTCGGGCAGCTTTCGTTTTCGCAGATATAATGAATTTGGTCTGCCTGCTGAACCAGACGATGCCCGCACAGCTTGCAGCGCTTCGGAAGAGAGAAATTAAGCATTTGTCTGCCCCTCCTTGTTAGCTTCTTCGATACTGACAGACGAAATAAGCTCAGCGTAGGAATCCTGAAGTTCCTTGATAAGCTCTTCGTCATTCTGGAGCTGGGCAAGTGCCATCTGGCGCATCAGCTCTTCTTTCGCTTCCACGAAAGCTTTTTCCGTCTCTTTCTTTTCATCGACGGGTTCTTCGACTTCTTCTACGGGAGGAATGAAGTCATCGGCAACTTCCTCCCAGCCGACGAAGTATTTTGCCTTCGCCTTATCTGAATAGTATTTATCTCCCCACGGAGCTTCGCTCTGGAGAACTTTCGTATTTACGTTATAATACATCATAGCCAGTACTCATCCTCCACCTGATCATCGATTCTCGCGTAGCAACCGACATAGCCGCTGTCTTTCCACGCGCCTTCCGTATAGCAGATATGATTGCCAACGTAGGCATCGATTGTCTGCATATAGCCGTTGATCTGTGAACCGACTCTCATGACACCGTAGTGATCCGTTTCCGAAGGAGCGACGAAACCATAAGACGGATAAACTTCCTTCATGCGGTTATCGTTCGGGCCTTCGCAGTAAACGAATTTCGTCTCGACGTTGTAGCGGCGGAACGGATTCGGCCACGAAACGATGCTTGTCGCCGGATCCAGCTTCGTGTTATTGACCCAACGCCAGCCGAGGAACCTCCAGCGGTTGCCGAAGAACTCTCTTTCACGACGGCCGATATAATACGAAGAATCATCGTACATATAGATATCATCTTCATCGGCACGGCAGTAAGCGAGAACGAGTTCGTTGTTCGGATCCGTAACGTCCTCGATAATCGAGCTCATACCCTTCTTGAAGACCTGATGATAGATCGTGCTGATTTCGCCTTCGCCGAGAGCTCTCGGAACATACATGAAGTACGACATGTATCCTTTGAAATCATTGTCCGTCGTCATGTCCTTGTTATACGTACCAAGAGAAATAGTGTCATTCGCGACGACTTTCTTCCAGTACGAATTCTGGCGCTTTGCCGTGATGCCATTCAGGAAGAACGTGAATTCCTGGTCCGTAACCGTAATAGCAACGAAGTTGTCTTTGCCCGGCGTCGGCTTCAGGCCGGAAGTCACCCACTGGGAACCATTCGTACGGCCGCACCAGAAGGAAAGACCTGCCGCGTTATTAACGTTGATCGTGTCATCGCCTTCCGGATTCGAGCACGAGAACAGGAATTCTTCCGTATTCGTCGAGCCAACGATACGGTTTCTTTTGTCAATGGCATCCGGATTGATGACGGCCATGATCGTGAATTCCTTCGGCATGATGATATTCGCCGAAGACGTAGCGAAATGGCCGCCTCCGCCGGCGAAGAAGAATTCATTGCCGAGTCCGTTGCGGTTCACGCGAGTCGTAATGCCGGAAACAGAGCCATCGAATTTCTCTATATCGTCGAACGTGTATTCGATCTTGTCATCATACTGAAGCGTCTTCGGATACGCGACAGTCTGTTTGTTATAAGAGTTGAAGAACAGGTAACGGTTATGGAAAGCGGAAACCTCATCGGCGCGGCGAATGTTGTGGCTGATTTCCAGGAAGCTGTAAACTGCTGCGCAGGGTTCGCCGGAATCAGCGTTCTTGCCGAGACGAACCGGAACCGTCTTATCCGGAGCCGGGAAAGCACGATTGCTATCGTGCGCAAGTTCCTGACCATTGACGAAAACGCTCCAGCGATTTCTCGCGAGATCATTCTGAATCGTAATCATGAACGGCTCATGTGGCTCTACTTTGAAGTTCAGACGATATGTGTCAACGTAAAGATCGCCATTCGCATCCGTACGAATCCGATACGTATCTTCCTTCGACATACGGAAGATTTCCTGAACAGCGTACGGATTATCGAGAGCGCAGATCAGCGTGATCTCGCCATCGACGTTGCCCGTGAGCATCGTCGCCGGATAATTGGCATCCGGGTCAAGATCGACGTAGGAATCTTTGTTACCCATCGTATGAATACCGTAATCCGCGTAGCCATCGATCGAGAAAGAGCCATGCGGAATGAACGAGCAGTCTTCCGCAAGCTTGCTGATGCCGTAAGCTAGGTTCTGGAAATGCTCGCCGGAAAGTCTCGCGTTGAAGACCCAACATCCAATCGTATTATTGTTGATAAGATCGGACGTTCTGTAACCAGAGATTTCATGCTTCTTCAGCGTCGCATCTGCTTGAAGCGTAATCAACGCAGCAGATCTCTTAGAAATATCGATCGTGCCGCTGTTAAATGTAATGTTGCGACCGCCGATAATCGCGTGGCCGGAGGAAACCGTCATCGTATGACCATCAATGCCGGAAACTTTCAGGCCATCAACGATGTAGCTCTTGCGGTCAACGCTGTCCGTCGAGATATTGATATCGTGCGTTCCATCGAATTCAACGCCATTGATCTGGACAGCTTTTTTGAGTTTCTCAGCGGTATGCGCATCACCGACCGTGCGGATTGCCCACGTAATGCCGCCATCTTCCACAGTCTTGTCGCTATTGATTTTTATAACTGTTCCAGAAACAGCTTGGTTACTGGCAACTGCGGTGCATTCCAGATACTGATTTGTTCTCAGCGCTGGATCGTAAGCGATATCGCCGACTCTATAATGAACGTTCGGCTGACGAAGATTTACTTTCGCTAGCCAAGAATCAAGGCCGTCTACCAGCTTCGCCTTTGTCGCGGGATAGGCTTTCTGATAGGAACTGCCAACCTTGACCTCCATCGTGCCTTCGAATGCCATGTTTTTACCTGCCTTTACTTCTGTTGATCAGATTTCTTATAAATATCCGCGCTGTGATAGAACGCGGTAATCGTATCATACTCTTCCTTCGATACGTATTGCTTCAGATGGGCAATCGTATACATATTAGGAATTCCAACTTGCTCATCAGAATCATTACCGCGAATTCTACTAATTATAGCTGAGCTTTGGTCTACGTCGTCATTTCTGATGACGAATTCTGTCTCGGAACTTCCGGTCGTAGCATTGCCGACCGCAGGGGTTCCGGAGACCATTTGCCCTGAAAGTTCATTGCGAAGACTGTCAATGCTATTCTGAGTTTCACTCTTCAATGCATCAAGCGCATCTTGAAGCCCGGCTACTTGAGGAATCGCATTACTCATTTCCTTCCTCCTTCTTTATTTATCAAATAGGAACAACTTCTATAGATAAGTTCTTGATGTCATTTTCCTTGACCCGCACTGTCTTATCGTCAATGCGGAACTTCAAAGTGAAATCAAGATAGTTTTCTTTATTCTCGGCCTCGACGCCGTTATTCTTTTTCCCTGAAACGTATTTGGATCTAGGAATCGAGAATATGGCATTCTTACCGGCGACGCTCGCCGGAATTTCTTCTGTACCAAGAAACATTGTGCAGTACGGAAGGAGAACTGAATCCTCGTAGCAATCAAAAGAGAGACGCAGGGCGAAGTTCTTCAGATCTTCAACATCTTCAGATCCATAACGGTTATTCCATAAACGAAGATACACGACAATCGGCGAGTATAACGAGTACGTTCCGACATATTTTTCATCTTCTGCCGCGTATTTGTTTTCTTCATCAATCTGTACGTACCAGATAAGCTTCGGTTGATCCATAGATTATCGCCTCCCGAAGATGAATCCGGTAACGTAGATCGTATTTCCGGAAATCGCTAGTTCAGGACTCAAGTCAATTCGAAGTCCTTTTTCCGTATTGGCTAGCGTGTAGTCAACGGAACGAATCAGCATACGGTTATCTGACTTGCTTAAGAGATGAACTTGAATGAAGTCCGTATCTTTCGCGTCCTGGATCGGTGTCACCGCCGTCGCATTCATCGAGATGTCAATCACGCTATTAATAAGCCCATTGATAACATCATCGTCGATATTGTCTCTTTTGACTTCTTTAACAGCGATCTTGCGTTCCTTGATCTTGTTGATCACCTGGTCTTGCGTATCCAGCCTTTGATCGATAGAATCGAGCTGCCCGGATACTAGATCTGACTGCTTTTTGATGTCATCGGCATTCTTATCGATGTCTGCACGGAGTTTCTTGATATCGTTAAAAGTGTCGTCCATCAACTGAGAAATTTGATCGTAACTCCAGACCTGCTTCGTCAGCTTATGCTCAACAAGCTGCCCGACATTCAGAGGCTTCTTGACCTTGAAAAAGTGGCTGAGATATTTCTCGCTCTTTTTCTGTTCATCTGTCGGCACGAATTGGTTATCCAGTAATTCCTGAATTTCGATATCAGGAGAAAGGCGAAGGCCATCGACAAAAACTTCAAGCTGTTTTCCTCCGACAACGTAGGGATATTCTGTTTTGAAAATCTGATCTTTATTCGTTTCCGTCATATAATCATGATTTTCATTGATGAATATCGCTGCTCTCTGGAACGTCTCTACGATCGGAGACGTGCGAACTCTATGATTTACGACGAGCTGGAGATATGTAGGGTGAGCTAGCGGTTTCTTCAGCCGGAATCCGATGCCCTGAGCGAGATAAGATGGAGCTCCGGGAGCGCCCTCGGAAATGATTTCGGTGAACTGGTCCTGCATAAGGGTCGCGTTATCGACGAAGACTTCGAGAGCATTCGTATTCGGAACGAATCTTAGATTAATATCCTCTTTATCGAACAAGAACGTCTGATTATCGAGCGGCCATGTTTCCGGTGTCCACATTTTCGTTTCTCGCATCGTGACGGTTGAAAAGTCATTGACCTGTTGCCACCCCCAGATGCCGTTCTTCTGACGATAAATCAGCAGAACTTCGTGTTCGATGTCATACCAGAAGTCATTTTCTTGCGGCTCTTCCGGCTCCTGAAGATAAATCTCATGAGGCTCTTCATAGAGCTTGCCATTGATATATAGACGATTCTTTTTGTCTACGTAGACACGGCGGTAAGAGCGATGGTTTGTATAGATACGAGCCGTAACTTTCTCACCGATCTGCCAGTGAATTGTACCGATCATCATGTAGCCCTTGTCATAATCTTCAAGGTCTACGTGAGACGGGTTCGACGCCACGATGCTTTTCTGGTACTTATAAGTGCCATCCGAGTTTAATAGAATGGCATCGACTCGGTCGCTCGTTACGAAGTAATCGAACGTGAGTTCTTTACCTCTCCAGTATTCCGGTTGATTGATATAGATAATATCGCCGGAAATCTGAAGATATGGGACGTTCTTGCCTTCCAAGGCGCACATGATATGAAATTCTTTTTTACTGGGAATTTCTGTATCATACGGTGGAACGTATTTTACGAGAGCCTTCTTTGACGGAGAGTACGGCTTATTCGCCAACCTCATGATTCCGTCTTCTGGGCAGATCAGTTTCTCTTGCACCGTGATGCATTCCGGAGCTCCGACGCTGAATGTTGTCTCCGGAATGATTTCTTCGCTTCCATCAACTGTAACGATACGTCCCTGGGAAACATTGACTTTGAAATTTTCAAGATCGACCGAAATGTCGAATCCATCGATGATTCCAACGCCGCCGACGCAAGCACGTTCATCTTTGATCCACTGGTCTACGACATCGAAATTGTCATTGATGTCTTTTGCGCGGATGCCCGGAGTGAAGTCCAGTTTTACGAGCTTATTGTTCGCCACTTATTCAATTAACCTCCTTCTCTCCGAAGAGCAGTACGTAATGCTGTCCAGCGGCAATATGTCTGTCTACGGCATCTTTGATTTTTTCTCTATGTTCTTCCAGCCTCTTAGGAAGCCGAATAATGATCGTAGAACCTAATCTGTACGGTCTCCCTTTTACATTACCGATATCCAGTAAACTATAGACATCTTTTTCGTCTACGGGGAGGCCGCCGCCATACGGACGAATATCTACGAGAGAAGATTTATCCTTCGCCGTAATGATAATATCTGCGATCTTGTAACCGTTCGTTTCCTTGCTGTAGTTTTCTTGTTCAATTAGCTGGGGATCCAGTTCGGAGTTTATTGTCAGGCACCAATGTTTATTCGCATCCGTAATCTTGAATGTCCTTGCCTTTTTCATATAGATCTTCCGAGAAGAATCTTTTAAAGGCATCAACTTAATCGTGATAAGTCCTTCCTGGATTTCCGCCGTCAGATTCGCATGAGTCGTTAGCAACTTTACGTCTTCCGGCTTATAGAACATAATCGTTCCTTTAGTCGTCAGATAAGACGATATGCCGTCGCCTTTCTTCGGATCTTTCGAGCCTTTTCCGTTCTTACGGAACAAGATATCTTTATTCGAGTCTACCGAAATAAACGAGACATCCTCTTTATTCGTATTCACGTAAAGAAGCTGATATTCTCCGTTGAGTTCATAGCCGGAAAAATACAGGAGCTTCGAAAGGCTGATTTTCTTATGGTAAGTATCGAGGCGTTCTCCGGAGTAAGATACGTAGTCAACTGGTTCATCCGTAATCCAGCTAGAAGCATAACGAGAAGTACGATAGCTTTTAAGAAATACCGTAACCAGTACATCATAGATAATCTTTACGTTGTCTATCGCCTTATCCATAAACTCTTTCGGAGTTATGATGACATAGCCGACGTTTCTCTTGTGGAGAACGAGTACGTCTTCATACGGGAATTCATATTCATAAACGTCATCCGGATACCCGCCGTGAGACCCCGACTGCTTGAATATCTTTTTCGGCTTGCTTTTTCGTTCCGATGGAACATAAAACGTCCCGTAAGTGCCTTCTTTTTTGAATGTATACTGGACATCTTTCTTCAGCTCTTGAATCATATCGTCGAAAGTATCTACTTGGAGCCATAAGTTGATATGATTATCGAAACAGGTCTTCAGCGTCTTTTCTTCATCGCCATTATCCGATCTCATAAACATGAAATCAGCTTTCGTACTAGCTGCTTTGGCTAAGAACTCCGTATAGTCGATGCTTCCCTTGTTTATGGTAATGTTCGACGGGCAGATGCCTCTTTTATTCGCATCGCCAAATACACTGATCAGCGTATTTACAAGATCATGTTCGTAGCTGTTGTCGATAACGCCGACGGTTATATCGTAAGAAGCAGAGCTTCGATAAGTCATCGCTTTCTTGATAACAGCATCACATGTGAAAGTCTCTGGCTGGAATTCCGTTGCGTTGCTCGGTTCGTAAGAATATATATTCCCTGAACGCTTGAATTTTCCGTTGATCTTCTTCCCTTCGCTATTAAATACATAAGGCACGGAATCAAATTTCTGATAGGCATATACCTGTTCCGAGCTGTCCGTCGCGAAGTCCTTTGACAGATAAAAATCAACATTGAATGTCGCATCCTGCGAATCGATATAGGCAAGCGGAATATCCGTCGGTTCTACTCTCTTGGATTCTACGATATCTCTATCCGATACTTTTATCTTCACGGTATCACCTCTTTTTCCTCGCTACGATATACTTCGTCTTCAGGGAATCAATCTGCGTGCGAACATATCCCGGATTCATATTATCTGAGTTCATGTCATAATGAATATCCAGCTTTTCTTCATCAGAAGCAACGTCGAGCTCGTATTGGCGAACATCGTCACGATAATTCAGCGTATAGCTGTCTTTCTTGAGATAGTCGATGATAATTTCTTCATATTTATTCCGGATTTCCGGATGCAGGGCAATGCGGCCCGTCTCGATTCCGATATCGAAGAGTTTTCCTGAAACAACTTCATATTCTTCTGCGTAGTAGTCAATCGAATTCATAGAAGCTTTTGATGGAACACGATAAAAATATTTCGGATGCTTTTTTGCGCCTTTTCGAATGCCATAGACGATGACGTCCAAATTGTTCTTTGAAATCGGCTTTGATAAGAAGATATATTTCTGATCGCCCGGGAAAGTCTCTCTTTCGTAGTTCGTGAACTCATAATAGAAATCTTCCAGGGAATCATATTCTGCTACGATATAAGCGTAACGTTTCAAGTCTTCATTCTTGATCGCGAAGAAGTTGCCGAAGAACTCAATATGCTCATACGGAATCTCGCTATAAGCGGACGCTGCTTTTGAAATAGAATCAGCGTTCTTATTGATGCGGGCTTCCACTGGAATTCCGTATACCTTGATTGAATGAATATTTAGCGGGATATTTTCTCCCAAGAAGAATGGCGCTGTCTTTCGAAAGAATACGAGTTTTTTATGTGGGATAATGACTTCCCGATAAGATGCCGACAAGTCAATCGGCTCTTTCTGACTATTAAGAATCACGACAGGACTGACGATCGAACTCGGAATATATCTCTTAATAGTTTTCTGGATAATCTTATCGACGGACGTTCCGTCTTCAGCGATGAACTCCAGTGACGTTATCGTCATGCTCATGTTGTCCATGATCGTAATGATATTCCGATCGTCAGGATCAATTTTCCTTTCGGTGATTACCTGGATCGCGGCGGTGTCTTCCAGTACTTGAACCGTATGGGTTGCTACATCGTAGACATATTTATAGTACTTTCCGAGAGAGATGCCCATATCATTGATTGAGAGTTTCTTCTTGCCATTGTGAATAACGGCGTAGGGACATGGAAGAGTGAAATCCAGCCATTCAGGAATACGTTCGATCCTCGCCCGCCACTTGATTTTTTTATATCCAGTAAGAATAATCTCGATACTGCTGCCGTCTTGATGGTATGGATTTTCATCTGTCTCTACGAAGGAAGAATAGTCATTGTCCATGATGGCAATATTCTTGACAGCTCCATTCTGCCCCTTGAACTTGATTGATATCTCCTGCGGAGCTTTTAAATAAAACGAGCCATCTTTCTCCAATATATTCTTCTTATCATCTTCGAGCCCCATATCTCCTTCCGAGATATTTACCGCCGACGGAAATAGATATCCCTTGATATCATTTTCTCCGTTGACTTTTTCCGTCTCGTACTTGAAGTAATGCTTTCCAGCAGGAACGGTGATATAATCCTGCTCAATTTCGGCATCGTGTTCACAGTTCTCGAAGATAATCTTGTCTCTCTCGAAGGAGAGGCGGCCGCCCATCGAATTTCCGACATTCGTTCTCCAGTGTCTCGGAACGGACGATTTGAAATTCACGGAACGGATCGTGTTATCCGCATTCGAATAAAAGCCGACTCGATAAGACTGGAATAGCTTATCAAGATGTATCTGCCCGAGAGAAACATCTCTTGGATTGTTATTCGAGTCCAGCGTATGATATACAGCCGAGAAGACGTGCCCTTTTAACGTAAATGTCAGCGAGGCATTCTGGATCTCTGGCTCGAAGATACAGCCGCCAGAATAGATTTCTTTCTGGAGACCGAGTCTTTTACGATAAACTCGGTAATCATTCAAGCCGACCTTTCCGAGATAGAGATTCGAGTAGCTATTTAACAGCGATGGATTCTTTTCATCGCATTCAATCAGGGCGACACCGAATCCTGGCCGCTCATAATCTACGACGACATTGATTTCCAAGTCTCCGCTGAACAGATAAGACGAACAAAGGATGTCCGGTTCATAGAACTGGACACCCTCCGTGACTTTCTGTACGCGGCTACCTTTATCAAAGATAAACATCAGGAAGCCACCTCAAAAACTATATTGTCAATTTTTATGCTAGCGCTCGTATCGTTGATTTCGATCTTGAGCTGAAAATATCTATAATCATAGAATACATGCGAATCAGAGAAGCCCAGGCGGTTATTCAATTTCGCTGAATACCAGTCCGTCCAGACAATCGAGTTGTCGTCTTCGCGGCATCCTCTTACAGATATTTCGATATTTTTCAGATTTGTCGCGGAGCCTTCGATACGCCGTAAACGATAATTCGCCGAAGTCACTAAATCGTATACTTTCGTGATAACGGATCCGTTGACTCTCGGCAATACATGCAGGTCATGCTTGGCATTCTCAGCGTATCTTGCGTAGATCTCTATATTTTCTATTACGCGATTGGCCGGTATTTCAACTACAATTCGTACAAAAGAGTCTAGCTCGCTACCGACAACGGACACCATGTTTGTCTTCTTGTCAAGCAGGACTTCTCGCAGATTGTCGCCATTCTGTGTCGGCGATGTCTGTACGTGGATATTGAAGAATCGGAACCCATCGACGAGAACATCATTGATCTTGATATAGAGAGCTAAGACATTCTCGTGATCCGGCAGGTATGTCCATGGAGAAGTAATCGTGCCGGCTTCTGTTCCCGTATAGAAAGCATTCTTCCTGAGACCGACACGATAGCCGACGAACTCGTCGAAGTTATCCTTAAATTCCGCGATACGGGTAACGCCCCAGTCGATAGACGAGCCAGTCTCGATTCTTCCATCTTGAGCGATTTCCGCGTTGTCTTCCCGGTTGCCCTCCGAAGTAAATGCTTCTTTTACGAGCATTCTCTTATGCGTCTGTTCTGGGATATCCAGCTGAATTGAGTCAATGAACTTCGTATGACGAGTTTCGTCGAGAGAATCTTCGAGAATAATATCATCGATGGCGCCGCTGCCCATAATGCAGAGGTAATATCTCGTCTCTTCTTCGAGATTCTCGAAGTGATACGTGAGATACTTATCGTCTCTTTCACACTGGCCGATGGACTGACAGAAGATTGACCGAGCCATGCGGTCAACTCCGGCATAGATTTCTTTCATGATATAAGCATCGATGCCAGCATCCGCGTAGAAAGACAGCCAAGAATTTGATTTAATAGCTTGGGTGATATTTAGCAGGGCGTATGCTGCCGACTCTTTCTTCTGAAAATTAATTCCTAGTCCGTTGATACTCGGAACAAGCGAAATATTCATTCCGAAAGAACGCCAGAGCTGATAAGAATCGCAGGCGGTGGTTGCCTTAAAATCTGAGACGCCTTCGATGCGATCTTGATCGTCATGGCAGTCAATCACACAGATTTTCTCTAGATGGTCTCCATTCGTCATAACCGTATCTAGTACGTAGTTATTAGATTCTGGAGACCCCTGAAGCGTATTCGCCGTTCTTGAGATATTCTTGAGCTCGATGTCTTCCATACGATTGACGGAGTCCGTATCATCATCACTGTAAAGATAATATTCGTCTTTGCCGTCATAATAATATCCACTCTGGACAATAGCGACATTTCGGTCGGGATAGCGATGCACCGTGACAACAGGGCCGGAAAGTGTCGTATAGAAGTCGCTATTATTTGTATGAACGATGATACGGCTCGCGGGGCCGTCTTCGAACTGGAGTTCTCTTTGCTCTCCATCTTTCAGTTTCTTATATACGATCGGGGTCTTATTGATAACTTCGTAGGCATCAACCGGATATCCGATGATTTCATAAAGAGAAGAGACATCCTTGAATTCCAGGGATTTTGGCCGTAAATATTGATACGTAATTTTTACTTTCTGGCCGACGTATTCCTTCCCGAGCTTCCACGTAACGATGCCCGCATCAGGGAGCAGCGAATAAGATGATTCATGGAGTTTCTTTCCTCCGCAATTTATATCGAGAATCTCCGTTGCGTTAGAGTACCATAGCTTATTGAATCCGTCTTCTTCGATATAGAGTTCTTCTACGGTCGTTTCTTTCTGGTAAGAAACCTTCATGTCATCCGGAGGAATAATCAGATAGCGAGCTAAATCATAACTCGTATCGCCAATCTGATAGCTATCTTCCAGCTCGATATTATTGCTCAGCGTAAAAGACTCATTCAAATTGTCGACATCAAGCTGGTAAGATGTGTTATTCCCGAACTCTAAATCATAAGCGACCCGCAACCCGAGATGATTTTCGCCGAGAGCCCAGTCCGTATAATACGTATCTGATCCATCGCTCTTCTCGAATTCAATATCAACCTTTTCTCCATTTTCAAGTGTCGGAGATTCTACGGTCATATAAATTAGCTTGCCATTCGGAATCGCCGGGAAGAACGTATTGATTACGGGAATGTTCTTCATAGACGGCTGGAGAAGCTGAACGGAATTATACGCGATGTACGTATTATATTTCGTCGGACGCAGGAAGCAATGATCGAATGCGGCGCTCGAAATCTTCGAGCTTTCAATCGTATTATTGTGAAGAGCATCTAGAATGAAGACGCCGCGAACGTTATCCGGAAGCCCAGAGAATTCGAACTGGTCACTTTTTACCGGGAGATCTCTAGGATAGATGGAGACGACTCTTGTCTGTTCTCCGTTCTTTATAATAAAGCCATCGGAAGTACCGGAGATAAAAAGTTTATCGTCCGTGCTCAAGTTTAAAATCGTCGAAAGTGTTTGTTCTCCCGTATTTCTCGTTACTTCGCCGGAGAACGTGATATACCGAATACTTTCTCCGGGCTTTACCGAGAATGTCGCCGCATTGCTGCCATGATAAGCAATCGTGTTAATTACCGGGCTCGACGCCGTGATGTTGCTGTAGCGAGAAATGTCGATAATGACCGGAGCGTCTGAATCCGTTTGATTCACGTATGACGTATGTGTATCATAATCAGAATCGACGAGAGTGCCGTTTTTGCGGAGTTCTACGCGGCAATTCGTTTCTATCGCGAAGCTGGCTTTTTTATCGATCTCGACATTCGAGATAGTATATGATGACTTTAAGAGCGACGGGCCGATATGGATATACTGGAACTGCGGAGCGTAGATGCTCATGGACGTAACACGGATATGCATCACATTCTTGCCATATCCGATCGGCAGTCTCATATAATTCTGAGCGTAGATCATTTCACCATGATCGAAAGAGTATGTCACCGTATATCGAGCCGCCGTGATATTCCGAATCGTAACCGGAAGCATGCCTGCTTTAGTGATGACGACTTTAACTCTGGCCATATGATCGAATTCATAATGGAATGTTTTAGCCTTGGTATAAAGACCAGATTTCTCAGGATCTAGCTTTCCATCGATTGAAAACATGATGGAGATAGATCCCTGCTTCGCCGCATCGGCCGCCGCCGCGAATGTATACGACAGCGAATTACAGTTGATATCGATCGTCACGGTACTCGCAGAATCGACAGAATGACTCTCGATATTCTTGCTATCAACTAGAGCAAAGCTGCCAGTTGTCTTGACGAAGTTCTCGTCATTTGTGTAATTCATCTCACGGCAAGTATATGATGGCATTAGCAGCTGGCCTTCCAGACCGGAAATATCCAAGTCCATCGTGCCGACGGTGCCTTTGTCTCCTAACGTAAAACCTTCAAGATTATCTACCACGTTGTCGTAACTATCAAAAGTCTTTACCTGGGTGATATGGAACTTGACATCTGAGTTCCGCAGGACGCCGCCATTGAACTTGAAAGCTCCCTGCTCTTTCAGCAGGCTCTTCGATGTTTTTTCATCATATACGAGATCGCATTTAGAAATCGTCATGTCCGAGTATTCACTTCTCGGATAGAACGTTAAATCATATTTCTGGCCGACTTCCGGCAATGCTCCGACTTCTTCCGTTAAGTTACCTTTATCTAGTATGATTTCTGAAACCGGAGTCTGAATCTCGCCCGTGATATGCTGCTTTGATTTTACGTAAATCGTATTCGAATCAATTTCCTGCGCATCAGAAGCAGTGATTTTATATTTTACGTCTTTCGAGATGAGTTCATCACGATATCTCTTCAGCTTAAGAGGTATCGTCTTCTGAATCCCCTGCTTGCGAATATACTCGTTAACAGTGATTTGGTTCGCCTTATATCCGGTAACGTAAATATCCGTTGTCTCATCAGCAGAATCCGAAGACATCTTGACTTTCAAATCGCCACCTTGTCCGGTGCCATTCTGATACGTAGAAAGCTCTTTATCCCACTCGTTCGGGATATACGTCGTTTGCTTGAAGTTGTTTTCCCAGTAGCTCTGGTTCCAGACTTTGTCTTTCGCGCTATCTTGATTTAATTCAGAGATCTCATCATAGATCGTGCTTCCATTTTCGTCTTTCTCGAAGATATTCTCTCCGTTAGGTTCTTCGAATAAGATTTCTTCTGGAAGCAGATTGTCATAGTTGATGACGCTGTTAATAATAGCGTTTTTCAAGCCGGCTTCCGCAGAACTCGTCGGATTCCGATAAACGGCATAAATGCGTTTGACTAATTCAGCATTTGTTTCTCCGTCGTAACGATCGATGCCGCTGAATAGGGCGTATTCATCGAAAATATTCCAGAGATGCTGTTTCGACGTATTCGCCGAATGGATGTATTTATCGATCGTCTCGTATTTGATTTCCGGACCGGGATCTTCTCCGAACACCAAGTAGCCGCCTTGATACAAGACATATTTCCTGATATCTCTCAAGAACTCTCTCGCTGATTCCGTTACTTCGAGAGCTGGAGATTTCATAGTAATTGTCGGCAGTTCTCCCACGAGAGAGATCCAGACGGTCTCTAAGACTTCGTCTTCCTTCTTGTCATACGTTTTTAGAAAGAAACTTTTCTCGAAGTCCTTGAATTCTTTACAGAGACTATCCTGCTCTTCAGTAAAAGCTGATAGAAGCTTGCCGCCGCGAGACGTGCGAAATCTCTTGTTGATGTCCATCCATTCAGGAAAGAAATCTAACGCGATTTCGTTTGCCTGCTGAACATTATACATCTGCATTACTCGTATCTCCTATCCAGTGGATTTCATCGAAGAGCATCTTAGATTCCGTATCCTGAAGAATTCGCATCGTGCTAACTTGATAGTTATTGATATAGAGGCCGAGAACGCTAAAATACTCTACGTTTGAAGTATTAACGCCCATACGATTGATATCTCCGATTGACAGGTAATCATTCGGCGCGATAGAGTTGATATAAGTAGAGATAGAGTCTGTAAGATACTGCTTGATAGCTGTCTCGTCCTGACTTGTTTTGAGATAGATTTCGAGAGAAACTGAACGGACTTCAGGGATAATATAATCAACGTAGAGCTGGGCACTCGCATACTTCTCGATAATCTTACGAGCCTCCAGTAAAGATTCGCTGATAGATTCTTGCGTATAATGCTTTGGAATCACGTAGCACGTCGCCGTACCGCATCCATGCGTAAAAGTAACGAACGAGATGTTCTCCGCGTATTGAGGAGACAAACATGCCGTATCGATTGCCGTACGGTTCGATGTCTCCATCATCTGTTCCCATTTCATCAGGCGATATTTATAAGAATCATCGCTCTCTCCGGACTTGCGCGGAACATTAACCCAAGTGCCGGTATCATCAAGACGAGTCCCTTCTAGGTATGTCCATACATGAGGCGTACGATTGTCATCGATTGCCTGATAGTTTCCATGGACTTCTTCGGCGGCAGCCAGGGCATAAAGGTCGATGACTGCGCCCGGATCATCTCCAGTTTTCTCGACGAATCTATCTCGTATATCTTGAAAGATTTCGTCAGATGTTTTTACTTCTGCCACTTTTATGCCTCCATCGTGAAATTATAGATTTCTTCTTTGCCGTCGTAGATATAAATGTCGAGGTTCTGCCAAGAGAAAGGAGAATCATTGATTTCTCGTTTCTCTATCTCAACTCTCGGATCATTTAAGAACGGAGAAACGGTATCGAGTACGGCATCATGAATCCCATCGATCGTTGTCTTAGCGAGAATATCTAAATGCCTTTTAGCGATTACTTGCTCATTAATTCTGAGTAGGATCATGATTCTCTGGCGCAGCTCTTCACGATCAAGAGCACTGTCAATCTGATTCGCGTGAGATTTCTCTCCGAGATAAAAAGACAACGTGATTCCGTTTTCAAGCTTTGGCGGGTCTACTGCGTTACGCCCGGTACGAAACTTTAAACGCAAAACTGGGTAATCAGAAAACATCCATTTGAGCTTTGTCTTCGCGAGAACTTCGGATTCTCTTTCTTTTAAGTCACCGCTATTCGTAATCGCCAAATCAATCATTTATATCGTCCTTTAAAAGCCTAATTTTATTCCTGATACCATACCACCAAGCTTGCCACCAATCATCCCGCCGAGAATTCTCAGGCCCTTCGCGGCGAGGTTTCCGATAATCGCTTTCGTCTTTTCTTGAATAAAATTCTTGACCTTATCTTCATATGTTTTGATTAATGTCTTGAATTTTTTCTGGGCAAGAAATACTTTAGCTTTGAACGTAGCTACCTTTTTAGCGATTTTCTCGATCTGCTTGACATGCTTCTCTATCATAGGCTTCAATCTGTTTTCCAGATTTTTTCCAACGGTAGATTTAATGCGATTGAGAACAGGAGCTAATCTTGCTTTGCTGTTAAAGCTTTGACCCGTCAAACGACCAACGAGTTTATCGACTTTATTGTACGTACTGCCAAGCAATTTATCTTCTAATCTGCTACTGTCAAAGGCATCCGTGATCGCCTTAGAGATCGTGCCTTCCTTCGTAAAGTTATCAATCATGTTGTATGTTTTCGAGAACTTCTGATACATATTGTCAAAAGTATTGAAGACTTTATCTCCGAAAGCATTGATTTTATTAAATGCTGCACTCGCTTTTCCTGTGAGCATCTTCGTTTGTCTTTCGGTAAAGCTCGATAGAGCATTCTCCACTTTCGATACAGCAGAATCGAATAGTTTGCTTTGAACGATCTCAACGGTTTTATGCGCTCGAATAATGGCACGCATTTTGCGTTCCGTCATTTCATCAACTTTGCCGTTCTGTTTTAAAACATCGAGCTCTTGTTGCATTTCGTCCTGAAGCTGCTGAGAGATGATTCCTTCTGCGGCCTTGCGGTTCTTGTACTTCTTCGACTGCTCAAGTTCACCTTGAAATTGCTGAAGTTCGCCTTGAATCTGCCGATCCGCTAGCATAGATTGAGATAGAAGCTTATCCTTCTTGTCGTTAAGCTTATCAAGCTTCTTCTGTTCCGTCGAAGTTAGCTCACGAGTCTTCTTGATTTTCTCGATATCCTGAATCTGAGAGTCAACCGTAGACATCTGGCTCCAAGCCTTAACTCTCCTCTGTTGCTTTTTATCGATGTCTTTCTTCAGGCGAGTTCTCTTCTTCTCGTAGTCCTCATCAGACATCGTATCCCTATTTTTCTCTTCCTCTGCTTTTTTAGCCTCTTCGGCTTTTTTCTTTTCTTCTGCCGCTTTTTTCTTTTCGGCGTCTTTTTTCGCTAGTTCTTCTTTATGCTTCCGATGATGCTCTTCTTTTCTTTTCGCGTAATCTTCGACATTCTTATTCGCATCTTCTTCTATCTGAGAAAGAGAAATCATTTATATCATCCTTATTAAAGCTTCGTACCTTCGTTTCCAAGAGCGCCGGCGCACTTCTGATAATATTCTTCCAAACTGTCTGAAGCACAATATGGTGTAACATCTGATTGCAGAATCGAGATAAATTCATGGAACGTTTTTGCGCTGCATGCACCATAATTCTTGATTGTATTTCTGTAAACTCTAAGAAATTCGTCGTTGTCAGCATACTGATTATGCGGACCAAGTCCGGCATAATTATTTTCTGATCGTGACTGCTCATTGAATCTACCAGATTCACATGCCCATTGTCCCCAAATCCAGTCAACAGGAATACCAAGCATGTTAGATGCTTGCATCGCGAGATCGACTGTCCACGGTTCTGCGTCGGACGGAATATTTTCCTTACCTTTTCCTGGCGCGGGCCCGATTGGTGTATTACTGTTACTGGAACTGCTAGAAGAACTTGATGACGAAGAACTACCTCCACCGCCAACTTCCATAGCATCCACATTTCTCGGAATACCAGGACGATCCTGTCCAGCTTTGCCGATAAGAGACTTGGAATCTTTGATAACGGTGCTAACCTGATATCCTTTGTCCGTAAGAGCTAGAATATCATCGTTGATCTTCAGCGGATCGTCAATTCGAATAGCTGAGTTGATCTCGGGAACATTTAGAATCGGTCCGAACATCGGGCCGCGCCACGGACGCCGAATCAGCATATAACGCTTTAGCTGAGGCTCCCAAGCTTTTACCAAGACATGCCCGTCTAGCGTGAATCCACCAATCAAAGCATGCATGTTCGTAAGCAGTGGAGACTCTCTAAAATCTGTCAGCTCCCATAGCTGTGGATTCATCTTATGCTCGTTGACGATAATTTCATCTGTGAGCAGACGCATCCGATTAGTAATCGTCTCGGATTCCATAGACTGCTCAACCGCTTTCCCTTTCGGAGAAAGTTTATAAGATGAATATTTACTCGCGGCTAGATTAATCTGTCCATCCGTGCGGACGACGACGGCCGCACCTGTCTGCTCATTGACGATACCCTGCTCGCTCATGCGAGAAAGGTTCTTTGACTTCGACTTCATGTCATTTAGAGTCGGCGTCAATTCTTTCGGCTCTTCCGGCTCGATGGCGACCCTGATAGACCCCTGCGTATTACCTCTGGAAGCCACTACTTCCGTACCTGTATTGGCGCTATCGCTGACGGACTGAGAAGAATCGAAGTTTTCAGTCTTGCCTTCTTGAACATTGTTATTAGCGATATTTTTGACGGAAGCGATCAAATCATCTGCGCTAGCCCTATTCCTTTGAATATTTGATGGTGCATTTTTCAAGAAAGCGCGGGCTTGAGCATTTGATGGGATTCCAAGCGTTTTCGTCGCTTTATCTTGTCGATCAGATTTTGACATCCCTTATTCAACTCACCTTTCTCTTTTAAGCAATCGTGCCGCCAGGGGACAGGCATCCGCCTTCGTCAGAATTGATATCTTGACGGAGCTGTCTCTTGGAACGAACGTCCATCGCATAATTACCGACATGGCGAGCAACGACAACGCAGGTGTCACCCGTGTCTTCGATAACGACTGTATCGTCGACGGCCGGGAACCAGTCCGCGCCATTTCCGTAAAGACGAACAACAACGTTACTACGTTCTCGCTTCTTTCCAGCCTTATCTACATACTTGATATTTACTGTGTTATTTGATTCATCTGATCCAGTAACTACGCCGATCGTCGTAATCGATGTATTGGCATGTGCCGAAGGATTGACGACGCGGCTCTGGAGCAGCGCTTTTAAATCACTCATACCCTATCTCTCCTTTTCTATTTTACATTACGCAAAAAAGCCCTCGCTATTGAGACGAGAGCTTTTTTGAATCGAATATCAGGATTCAGAGGACGAATCCGTTGATTCAGAGCTGGAATCCGAAGACTCGGTCGAATCACTGGATTCCGAGCTATCTTAATTACTAGAATCACTTGAATCATCTGTGCTCGCTGATTCATCCGTTGATTCATCTTCTGGTTCTTCCATAGGCATATCTTCGCTATAAGCGTCATTGCCGGATTGCTCGGCGACATTCTTATTCGAGATACGCGGCATACGAACAACGACTGCTACTTTCTGAGCATCTACTTTCTTGGAGCTGAAAATCTCACTCGCAAGCTGTCCATCACTATTTGCCGCGTCCTGCTTAATTTCCTGGGCAAATTCGATAATCGCATCCGCCAGAGGATTAATTGCGTTCTCTACGGCGTGGAGGATAAACGTAAAACCGGCGGCCGCCTGAGATTCCGTGTCTCCGATGCGGAGAGCGGACTCCAAAGCAACGAAAGAATTCTGAGTCATATCGTAAGATTCCTGAGGATCCGAGGAATTCGCCGTCGGCATATTGTTCTTAGCTCTGCGAATAATCTCGTAAAGAACGTCTACGGCATCAGGATTTAACAGCGGCATGTCATAAACATGGTCGCCATTGTCAAGGTCATATTCCATGACCTTAACGTACTTCTGCTCTCCTTCGATATTCAAGATTCTTGACTCTACATACTTGCCATCATTCAGCGCCGGAGTTTCGTGGATAATCTTAAAGAAGCCTTCTTTGATATATGGGCGGAAACGAGGATCGTCGCCAATCATGCGGACATTTTTCATCTTAGGATCATCCTGAAAATTCGATGTGTTCTGCATGGAGAAGTAATTATACGAAGTTTGGACGTCATCGTAGAGAGAATAATCAGCTCTAGGAGTCATGAGCAGACGACGATAATCCTGCTTTACGGTATTGCCGGAGAGTGCCGACATTCCGTAAGAAGCTTGAAGCGTATTCTTGAAGAGATTGTTACTGGAAGTAGGATTGCCATTAGCATCTACCATTCCAGAATCTCTTTGAGATTTCGCGACCGCATCTTTATAAACTTCTGGATCAGAAATCAAGGAGCCAGTGTAAGCGCCGATGGCTGACGACGGATCATTCTTGATTCTCTCGTCGTCGTCGATGCCACTGACCTTGTTCATGAGTTTCGTCCATGCGCCCTGCTCTTTATAAGAAGGATCACCATAAATCATGCCCATGCTTCCGGCTACGCCCGCCGTCCAGACAATGCCGTATCTCTTAAGAGGATAAATCGTAAGCACTTGGAGATTACGAGTATATTTTTTGAACATATTCATGATCGTACTTCCGATAGCTTCTACGGCGATTGTCTCTAAAGTGGCCTCTACTAGATTAACTACAAGACCTGGCCCAAGAACGCCAGCGCCACCGGTACCTATAGCATTACGAAGAAAACGAGCACCGAAACCAGCAGCAATTTTCCCAACCGCACTTTCGGCTAATCGTTCCCCGGCTTTTTTGCCGGCCCATTTGGCACCGGCATCAACGTACTTTATCGGATTCGCTGACTTAACCGCTGAACCTGCCGCGCTCGCCGCTTTTCCTCCCATCTCTACGGCTTTCGTAGCCATCTTGCTTTTTGCCGTGAGATTCTTCATAGCTTCTAGTCCGCGTTCAGGATAGAGAGCCTGCTTTAACTTAGAAGCCGCGTCAACAACGGGAGAGCTTCCGAAGAGTCCCATCGCCGAAGCAAATTTCGCGACGGCTAATAAATGGACGGTAGCAAAACCAGCCGTCATATTAAACCAGGAAGCGATGATTTGCTCAAAGCGATCGTCGACCGCGCAGATTAAATCAGGAGATACCGTAGTCGTGAATCCGTTTTCTACGGACATAGAATGAACAACTTCTTTTGCCGTACATTGGCCCGAGATGCCTTCATACTCATCGCTGATATACATACGGTCATGTGGCTTTATCGTCGGATCTCCGAGGAGAACCATATCGCCGGCATACATCTCTTTCATGGAATCTTTGAGAGCGGAAGCTGTCATACGCCAAGCGATAGACTTGTTGTTCATGTTATGACCGCCGGTAAGAGCTCCGTCTTCATCGTTGCCGACGATAGCATCTACTGTCTCGAAAGACGTAAAGAAGTTTAATCCGGCGGCACCGACGAATGGAACGCCCTTGCCCAACAGCTGCGTATCCACAACCATAGATTTCTGGTCTTCTGGATAGATATCATAGTCGGCATAAAGCGGGCCAACTGTATGCTGCTCTTTCGTATTCGCTGTCGCACAAACCTGATACAATCCAGTGGCTACGGTCTTCATCTTTTGAGAAGTTGCCGTGATGCCATTCGCGATAATATCAGATCCAGAAGTATAAATATGATATTGTTGAAATGGTTTGCGCTTTTCGAGAATTGCCCCGTTTGAATTTATGTAGGAATAAGCATAATAGAAACGAGGAGCGCCGATGAAGAGCGTAGACCGGAAATCGAACGGAGCTACTGCGCAGATGAAGTCAGGCATAACACTCTTACAGATATTCGCGATATCCCAGACAGTCTTGCCGAAAACATCGAACGTAATTGATGGAGCCTTATCGATGCCTAACACGTTCGTGACATTATCATCGCCCCAATTTGGACTAGCCCAAGCTTCAAAGATGTTCTGCATAGGTTCAGATGACTTTGAACTTGAACCAGAGCCAGAAATATCAGCCGAGGATGCCATTGAGAAATCTTTATTTCCAAAATGATAGATACCATAAGGATTATCTCCGAGAATATCCGGGCGATCAAAACCGAATGGAAGATTCTTGAGAACGGTCGCGATCGCGCCGCCATTCGTCGTCAAGATATCATTCATAATCTGCTTCGGAGTCTCGCCGTTTGATAGCCAACCGCCACTCGAAGTAAGAGAGTGGGCTTCTTTCTTCTCTAAAATCGGATTCATGAGCTCGACACCATCGCCTTGGGCCACGATTTCAACGGTATCTTCCGCCGTAACTTCGGCGATAGAACCATTAAAGATAATCGGAAGCATCACGGCATTCGAACCATATCCAGCTCTTAAATGAATGCGGGCTCCGGCGCGAAGACGAAGTTTATCTGGCGGTGAAGCATTCTGGCGTTTCTTTTCCTGTTGCTCAGCATAGCTACTGGAGTCCTTCGCAAAATGATTATGCCACCCAGGGAAAAATACAGAATCAAACGTATCTCCGAGAGAGGCTTCTGATTTACGTAGGCGATCAATTCCTTCCGTCGCGTATGATTGGAAGTAATTCGTCAACGTAATCGTAGCCGTATCAGCCGGATTTTTACGATCTTTTACAACCGTAAACTTTAAGATATTCATGGAGTTATAGAAGTTATCGTGAAGTTTATAAGAACCGACATCTCTGCCTTCATCAACGAAAATCAGATAATACGTTGGGAATGCTCGGAGCATACGCCCACGAGCATCATGAACAATCATATCGTGGCAGGAATGAACCATAAACTTCTTCGGATCATCTGCTGCTTTAATGTATAACTGTTCCGTTTCATTACGAGCATGCTGCACAGCCGGATCATTTTGCGAAACGCCGATCGTATCTTTGTTGTCGATATGACCAAGGCCAGTCATAGCCATCGTCATCTTGCGTAAGGCCATTGTCGGCTTGTCACCGGTAGAAATCTGGGAAGACGGAACCGCCGCGCCGCGAGAATATTCTTGAAGACCACGATAATCACGATTGTCGATACGGTCAAGTATCATTTGGTTTCCGTCGCTTGAAGCTAGCACACTTGCTGTCCAAATTTTACCGGAATCCATCGTATCCGTATTCCGAGAGAAGAATTTGATGTGCTCTACTAGCTGAGCTTCTTTCTCTCCGACACGAAGTTTATTCGCTTCTTCTGTATTCGAAACCCCCTGCTGGGCTTTCGATGCTTTTCTCAAAATATCCGTTTTGATCGTAGGAATCGCGTGGCGATCAATTAGAACTTTGATCCAGTAAAGACAATTGCGTAAATAAGCATGCGTACAGAATAGCGGATCACGAATGCATGCTAGTTTGTATGCAACGATCGTATCGACAGGCTGATAGCGATAGTAACGATCGAGAAGATAATAATTTGTGTTAATGCGGGTAAGGTCATCATTCTTCTCCTTTTCTGTCCAAACATCACTCGGATTTTCTCCGGTCATTTTCATGAACTCGCTACGGGAATATTGCTTAATTTTGAAGCAGCCAAATTCCGTAGCATAAAAAGCACCGGCATCTGGAAGGTCTTCGTCCATCGTCGTCTCTGCTCTTGTCGTACCAGGAACATAACCGACGAAGCCCGGGGATGCCATCCAGTTCGTAGATTTTTTCTTACTGGAATATTCTTTTTCTCCCGTCGCGGCGCAGGCGGCGGAATAAACGATGTCTTTGACGGTTTTCAAGAAATTCGCGTTAACATCGATATTTATCAGATCCATGATCTGATGCACTTCAGATATATTGAAAAACTGCTCAACGCCGTTATAAATAGCGGTCTTGACTAAGTCAAAGCACTTTTTGGTGTCTCCACCGTTCTTTTTCGCTGCCAGATATTGATTGCGGATAGCGTTATTGCTACTCCACATATCTACGACGATTGGTTCAGTTTTTAGATACGTCTCTATTTCACTAGAGGCTTCTCTCGCGTTTTCCAGTTGATCATGAACCCAAGCGCCTTCCGTAATCTTTTCTTGCGTTGATTGCTGGCTATCATCAGTTGAAGAATCATCTGTGGCTTGCTTGGTATCCTGTTGTTGGGTGTTAGATTCGGCACCTTGCTGAACAGCATTCTGAATTGCTCTTTTTCTCTCATTCGCTTCGTACGCTTTGATTTCTTTCGTGTAATTAGGTTCGAGAAACATCGCCTTTACATCATTGCTAATTTCCCATCCTTCATACTCTTCAACAGCATTATAATTGCTATCTTTCTTTAGATTCTCGAGCGTCTTCTTAGCGTTGACAGTGTATTTAGCATTTTCACTGTTCTTCGCCATCTTTTCCTGATTTTTGGCAGCATCATTCATCGCTACGGCTTCATAGCCTTTTTGTTCCTGAGCTGTGAGTTTGTATTTAGCTCCCGTGGAATCCTTATAAGTTTTCGTACCGTCAATGCCGGCTTCGATAGATTCCATAATCGTATCGCGAAGAATCTGACTAGAAAGGCGTGCTAAATATACGAAGTAAAAATCAGGATCAACGTAGACACGGTTGTCTTGGAACTTATATCTGAGATAGGAATACCCGAGGGAGTTCATATCCTCCAAAGTTGGAAGTTCCAAATCAGGATACAGTTCTGCGTGAGCAAGAGTATTTTCAACTTCGAAGAAAGACTTCAATGTCTTCTCTTCAAAGTTACTATCCTTACGATCTCCGTTATTCCTAGCTTGAAGCATGGCCGTAGCTTCTCTTTGACGAAGCGTACGATCCATGGAACGCATGGAGAACGAAATATTATAAACGCCTGGCTGGCCCGGAATCGTATCTATTTGGACATCTGTAATTGATACTTCTGTCGTACCGAAGAATCTCGTAAATTCAGAATCGACTTTGATAGGATAGCATGGAATTACCTGACGATATTGACGCATCATCAATGCTGATAGCTTCGGCAAATTGCTGATAATACCGGCTGCTTTTTTACTCGACGTCATAATGCTGACATTGAAAACTGTGTCTTCGCCGCCGAGATATTGCGGAGCACATCCTTTTGAATCCTGAAGAGAAATTGGATGACCATTTGCAGATGACATGTGGTTCATGATCTGTGCTGAATAATCCGTTATGTAAAAGACTCCAGCATCGATAGGAATAAACGACATATTGTCCAGCTGGTCAATATTCGCTACTTTTCTCCATTGACTATTGCCAGAGTCATTGCCTTTGATTGAGTTGTTGTCATATTTGTCTTTTGCATATGACAACAACTTCATATCATCTGTATCAGCTATCGGAGTAAAACTAGTTCCGGATCCATCCGCCGCGATAGAAATGCGCATCGGTATAAAGATACGGCCATCTTTGTAAGTAGCTCCTTCCGTGCCACCAATAAATGCCGTAGCATTTTTCTGTACATCTTTAATAGCGTCTTCCGTAAGCGCATGACCATCATCGTCATTGAAAGCTACGCAAGCGCCAATTTCAAAATACTTGTTTTGGCTATCATATCTTTCATATCCGCGCACGTTAGCATCCGGACACTGTTCTTTAATCGATGCTTTTAACGTAGATAGAGCTTCATCTACTTCATCGTGAACATCGTTGCCATCTGCATCACGGAGATCTCGCCATGAAGACATTCCATGGTCTAAAAACGTCGTGGCATTTGTGTTTGCTTGCGGAGAAACTGGAATATAGTGAATGCCTCTACCGTCGAGTTTCTTGATCGCATTCTGAAAATCGTCACTGTTAATTGCAGCCTCGATTCCCTTGGCATTCTTACCGATAGTATTCATCGCTTTCGCGCCATCTTCGGAGTAATTAATGCCAAGCTGCTGCTCCTGCATCTTTTCTCTCTTAGCTTTGAGCATCTTATCAAGATATACAGGGTCAGCGACGTAGAACTTCATAGTGCTGTCTTTAAGAGGCATTGGCTGAAGCATTGTACGGTTTTCGAGAGTCTTTTTGAGATAACCCTTCGAATTAATTTCCAGTCCAGAATTCAGCAAGGCGTTGCCATTAATCAGTGCTCTCTGATAATAGTAACGCATAACCGGCCAGTTGAATGCCGCCGAGAATCCATTTATTTTCTTTCCTGTTTGAAGCTTGAAGAGAGCACAATCAGGGATATAGACGGCATAATCAAATTCCGTCATTGTGAGAGTTGCTTCGATTAATTGTGGGCCATTCGACGACACATTCTTGATAGCGATGGAATTCATAACAACGGCTTCAATTCCAAGCGTATCATTCAAATAATCGTTTTCGATCGGCAGAAATGGCGTGAACTTAAATTCCGAAACGAGAGCGCGAAGGCCATCCATATAGTAGACCATCTTTTTCCCGTTCGGAGCCTGTGCTTTATATTCCCAACCATTGATACCTTTATCTCCGCAAAAATAAATATGCATGGAAATTTCGCGCTCGATATTGCGGCCGCCCTTCGCCATCGTGCCACGAGCGCGGAGCATAGAGACACGTTCTTCTGATGTATGCGTCGTAACAGAAATCGACGTAGGAGGAACTAAGAAAGTAACATCACCGATTGTTACCGTCCAATTTGTCAGTTCTGCCCAGTCTTTGCCGAAGATAGATTCCTGGATTTTCTTGCGATCATCCAGCTCTGAAGCCATAGAAAAATAAGCGTCAGCAAAAACCTGCTGGTCAGGATCATATTCTGTTTTGAAAGCTTCATTATTTCCGATATTTGAGTTATCCGGCTGCGCATGCGTTTCCGTATCCGCGATAAGGGCTTTCGCTAAGTTTACGAACTTGCCATCAACTTTTACGAAGGCTTGCCCGGAAACTCTACCGAGGACATCTTCTTTCGCGAGGCACCAGCCATTATTCGCGCCATAAAGATCATTTCCCGCCCAATTCTTTAGTGTGCTGATTGCTTTTTGATCATCGGCAATATACTGGAAATTGTTGATACCACCAATGCCGGTTTTATTATCAATCGTAACGTAAATCGGACCATGATCTTTGATGAGATTTTTTAGTCTCATCGACGCTTTTTCAGCATCTTCTTTACTGCCGTTAGCCGGGCATACGAGCCATTTGAATGAGATTTTCTCGTCAGAATCATTCGTCCGTTCAATCTGATACCAGCGTTCTCCAAGATGAACGAACTCTGCTGAATTTTCTCCGTCTAAGAACTCTTGCGTACAGGTATAAGAACTCGGATAATTCTTGGCATCTGTTGGCGAGAAAGACCGAATTTCTACCTGATCAGCGGGAATGTTCTTTTCAAAGGCATAGCGATCTGGGTACACGGCGTCAATACCGTATAAAGATAGCTGTATGCAATCAGAATCATCGAGCCCGCCGAAATTCGGATCATTTCCACTGACAGACTGGCGGAAAGTCTTCGCTGCGCCATCCGTCATCCCATTCGCATCAGAATGGAGTTCGCTGAGCCCGACACGTAGAACGTTACCATTTAGCCAATCACCTTCATAATCGTGAGATGAAGGTGTAGCGTAAAACATCGTAGACTGAGTCTTTTCATCGTAACCGAACTCTTTGCTTGGTGGATTTTCGGTATAGAATGCCGCTCTCTTTCCTTTTTCTTCGTCTCCAGGTTTGAAAGCATCGTCCGTCTTGTTTACCATATCATCGAGTTTTCGAAGATAAACATCGTCGACGGCGCCGAGATAAAAATCTCCCATTTCAGGAGTCTCAAAAGTATTTACCTGCGTAACATTTCCATTCTCGTCAGTAACTGTTTCGGAGAACGGATTATAGTCTTGGCCTTCGTATCTCTTACGATATTCTGCGGCCTGCTTCGCTGCAGAAGCCAGATTTGCTTGTGCATTTGGATCCATCTTCTGAGCAACAGGATTGCTCAGTCCAGGAGTCGCGGTAGCTACCTGCTGAACTTCTTCCATTGATGGCTTTTCAGTTGTGTTATTCTCGTCAGCCAAGTTTTCGTTCCTCCTAAATACTGTCGTCACTTTATTGCTAACCGTATATTACGGTTTTGACGAGCCGATATGAATTTGTCTAACGGTTAGACTTTTTCAATTCATAAAAAATAGAGCCGATCTCTCGGCTCTTAAGTCAGCTCGACATCCCGATGGCATTCGACACCATACGATTAATATGATATTGGCTGGCAGTAGATCCAATCGTACTGCTCATCGTGATATTTACTGATCCATTCTGCGGCGTCATTCCGGAAGCGGCATTCTGAATAGCTTCTACGGCTTTTTGCTGTCCCTGCGGAGAAGTAGCGTTGACATTGATGACGTAACCACTATTCGGGCCTCCACGCATGACATTCAAGTTCGCATCAGAGAGCGATGGAGCCTGCTGCATCTGTGCTACTTGGCTTTCATCAGACTGACCACTTTGAGCTTGATCTGCCGGGCCATGATCCGATGTAGAATTCATCGGACCAGAAACATATCCGGAAGTAAGCAATCCGCCGGCGATGCCGATTGCTCCGGCGAGAATCGGATTTCCGACATGTTCTGTCATTCCGGCAATGCCTTTGATAGCCTTCGCCACTCTATGAGTAGAAGCTCTAACGGCAGCTTCTTCGATTTCTTCTCTGCGTTTTAAAGCATTGTCTGAATTCTGACGAATGACATCGGCAGCTTCTCTTGCTTTTTCTGTACGAATATCGGCGGCGCTACTACGATTTTGAGGAGCTAGTGCATCTTCGTAGATTTTAGAATCAACCCCCATGCTTTTCGCTTGTTGATTGACCATTTCTTCTGTGCTCGTTATGAGCGATTCAGAAGATCCGCCTTCAATTTTGTACTGGTCATAATCTGGGTTGAGACCATTCTTGGAGATACCGACACGCATTGCCGCACGGAAATTAGCGCTGTTCGGAGAAGTCATTGTCTCTACAGCGTCATGAACGAGCTGGGCGCCCATCGCGGCTTTCATGCCATTCGTAATTTCTCCACGATTAACGGAAGCAATTTCTTCGGCGTTCGCGGCGGCATCCTGTCCAAGTTTCCAGAGATAGAAGTCTTTTGCTTTCTCATATATCGGCGTATCCTTATCGAGAACGTTGGACGGTAAACGAGCAAGTTCTTTTCCGGTACGAGTACTTAAGAGATTATAGTACATCTCGCGAGCTTCATTCGCGACATCACTGACTTCTTCGCCTCTACCGCGTCTATTCATAACACCGTAGATACGGCTATTCAATTTCGACAGCTCTTCACTTCGAGTCAAATCACCATGTTTCTCACTCTTACCCGTTAAGGTAGCTTCCTGAATCGCGGCTACAGTTGTCGTCGCGAGATTTAAGTAACCATGCGTATCTCGATTGCCTTCGAGATTTGCCATGGTGCGCATCCATTCAAAGATCGAAGTATTCAAGCTGCCAGCTGCTAGTTTCGAAGCATCTGCCTCGATCTTCTGATTAATCAGAGCAGAAGTCTTCGCATAATGCATGGACTCCAGCAAATCTTTCTGCGTGTCTTCCGTATACTTTCCGCTCGTCCGTACATAGTCGCTCATCGCTCTTAAGTAATCTGTGGATCCTTTTTCAAGACCTTTTTCTTCGGCGATAGGCGCGAAAGCTTCATTTAGTTTTTCATTTAACTTGGAATATTTCTTTTCTTCTTCAGGAGTGTAGACTCTGTCGAAATCAACGGAATGGCGACCATCATACGTGGCATCCCGAACAGAGTGCGTATCAAGATCATCCATACGAGGAGAAGCATCGCGGCGATCATCAAACTGGTTGAACGTAGCTGCTGTATGGATCGTAGAACCGATGGCGTCGCGGAAAGCCTTTCCTCCGTCATCGAGCTCGACAGATACGCCTTCCATTTTCTTGAGAGCTTTGTATCCGGCATAGTCAAGAGAATCCGTGTGGATTTTCTTTTCTCCGATATTAATCGTAGCTCCGGAACGAACGACGAGAGCGTCGCCTTTATCGGAGTCAAAGTCACCTTTCTTTTGCATCCAGCCCCTGACACCGACAAGAAGCTCATCATCTCCGACTGTATCATTGACGTATAAAGCACTCGCGGCGATAGAAGTATTCTGCTGAGCTGGTTGACGAAGAATATCGGAAAGAGTACCCGTCGTTTTAACTTCTTCCAGCGTAGCCTTCTTCAACTTCGTAGCCAAATCGGCATTGCCGCCGGTCAGTTCCATGAAGTAGTCGTCGTTGTAAATAGCCTTCGCAGCATTGTTACCAACGACAGCGTAAGAAAAGTTTAAAGCCTTAGAAGCATCTTTTCTTCCAACATCTGCCATTTTCGACAGGTTGACACCTTGCCATTCCAGCTGCGAGAAGTTGCCATCCAGAGAACGCCATTCTCCATTTTCGGTAACGCCGCCAGCGAAATCATGTCCCTGAGCAGTCGCACGAATAACGCCATCTTGGAAGTAAGCATTCGACGCTTTCTTGACAACGCCATCTTTGCCTGTCGTCAGCTGCGAGACATGTCCGACAAACTGGTCAATACTTTCCTGAATTTTTCCGAGAGCTTTTTCACGAGCGCCTTTGACGTCAGCATTTTGCTCGTAGTTATCACTATAATCACGATATTGACGCAAGAGACTAGCAATGTCACCTGTAAGAATGCCAGGACTCAGTGTGCCATCTTCTCTTTCGAAGATATCTTTCGTAAACGGAAGAGCTAAGTAGCGATTGCTTCTCTTGCCGTAGATCTGAGCCTCTTCAGGAAGTTTGTCATCATGAAGATCGATCAGAAGAGGTCTGCCATAGAGCTGATTCGTAAACTCTTCCATACCAGAAGCTCTTGCCTGAGTATTCAAGTCTTTCAATGAAACGACATTGAATCCGAACTTCTGCATGTCATCGACGGTCAGAGTATTCTTTTTCTGATTAAACTTGCGAGCGACGGAGAAAGAAAACGCCATATTTTGCGCCAAGACTTTATCAGCCGTGATCTTTGTTGCGCCGGCTTTTTTCATGGTGCCAATGACAGAATCAATCTGTTCTCCTGTCATGCCTTCGTCAACTAACCTTTGGCGAGCTTTCTGAGACTCTTCTGTCAGCTGTTTATACTGAGGAGCAAATTCTTCTTTGCGTTCTTCCAGCGTCTTATCATAGATACGATCTTCTCCATCCGTATAGAACTGATGAGCTTTAATCGTATCAACCAGAGATTGATCGATATTATCTCCGGCTTTTGTGCCTTTGACAAATCTCTCGTATAGTTCGTTACCTTTTTCTTCTCCGAGAGAATGAACAAGGCGTTGCTGAATCGTATTTACATAGTCTTCGTTGATTCTATTCGCGAAGACGTTTGTCATAATACGCTCGTCAAGTTTCTCAGGCTTCTTGTTCTGACGAGCTGTATCCTTCGTCGTAATACGAAGCATATCTAGATTCTGGAGCTGCCCGCCACGAGACAATGCCGTATTCGAATATAGATATCTCTGACCGTATTTCTTGGCTTCTTCGTCATTCAGCCTCTGAACTTTTTCGAAAGAGTGAATCTCTCTTGCGTAGTCGTCTTTTCCTAAGAGCTCGTCTACGGTTTTTCCAGTACTAACTTCCTTTCCTTCCATATCGAATTTGCGATAATATCCGTTATCTAATTGCTCGATATAGCCGGTGACTTTCTTGCCGCCCTTTGATAGCTCGAAATACTTTTCAGGGCCTTCGCTCTTAAAGTATTTGTGAGCTATCTCATCGTACGCATCCCAATCAATAGAACCGTGAGATAACGTAAACGTACCGGTTTTTTCATCAAGTTCAAGATCTGGGCGAACCTTCTTCATTTCACGAAGAATCTCTTGGTTCGACATGCCACGATCTTTCATAGCATAAAACATGCTTGAAAATGCGGTAGGATCTCCGTGCTTGATCTGTCCGGAGTAGTTGTTCATGACGCCCCAGATATGCTGTCCTTCTTGCAGGGCACCGCTGGCCGTCATAACACGTTCGAGCAAGTCTGTCGCTCCATGCCGCTCCGTCATCATGGCATTCGCGAATTCTTCTATGCTGGAGAATGTTTTTCCAATCGTTTCCCGGATTCTCTTATCGTTCCAGCCACCATCAGTCATCGCATTGAGAGCGATACCGAACTTCGTCTTCGAGAGATCCTTCGGTGGATTCATCAGTTCCGTAATAAAGTCTGCCGTAACTTCTCTGCCAATTAGGTTCGTTGCCTTAAATTCCGTAAGGACTTTAGCGACTTTCCGATCTTTCTGCCCGAGACCGTTCATGATAACACGGCCCATCGTCTTCTCGTTATTATCCGAGACTTTGATGTTACCGGACATGTCCATGTCTTCGAGGAAGTAACGTGCTTTATATGTGTTGTTCGAATTGAAGAGATTCCAGACTCTTTCCTGCCAGCCTTCGCGGCTCGTATCAATCTTATCGAGATTCTCATTGATGATTTCGCTGACTCGTTCATCCGACAGGCGCATACGATCCTGGAAGATTCCGAGGCGCAAGAATCCATTTGATTTTGCTAGAACAGGTTTTTCGCCTTCGTCGTAAGCGCCGAGAACGCTGAACAACTTTTCATCTTTTTTACGGAAGACACCGTTGTTAGAATGGAAATGAACGTTGCCTTCGCTATCAAGTTCGAGTTCCGGAGTAGCATCGCCGAGATTCGAGCGTTTCATAACAACGTCACGAGCATTGCTTTCAACGGCACGAACTTTATCGACATCTACCTGTTGCTCGTAATAGCGATAGGATAGCATCGCATCAGCTGCACGAGAAGTAATTGCGCCAGCGCCTTCATCCGTCATAATTGAGGAAATGCGAGTAAATTCAGCGCTTTCTCTCGCTGATAGAGATAGAGCTAGAGCATTCGCGCCTTTATCGACGAGAATTTGAAAATCTCTCGTACTCGTAGAAAGACGCCTGCCGATAAACGAGTTTTCTACTTTATAGCCAATGCTTTTGCCAATTTCTTCGTTACGAGCAGACTCACCGACGGTGCGAATAAGATCTCCGGCCATGCCACCGATTGAATCAAGATATTTCAGAGTATCTTCTGAAGCCCTGAAATAAGAAGCTCTCGCTTTCTTGTATTCGATGCCATTCGCACCAACATGGGCATTCTCACCGACATTCTGATTCTCTTGATAGATACGGTAGAAGCCCTTCGAAGAATGCGTTCCTAGATGACGAGTAAATCCGCGAATCTTGGAATAAACATCGGCATTCGGGCTGCCGTTATTAATAACTTCCTGTATTGCGTCTTCGAAGAGAGAACCGTGCTCTTGAATAGCAACGACCTGTGCCATCGTAAGATCGCTCAGACGTTTGCCGTCATAAAGCTCTGTTCCGTCTTTCATGTAAGCTTCATGGGATTTATCCATGAGCTCTTTCAGGATATTATCAGTATCTGAGCCAGTACCTTCGAATTCTTGGAAAGCCTTGGTATTTGAAAGTTCTCCCAGCTTCTGTACAATATCTCCTGCATAGAAAGATTGCGAAGTCAGGCGATCCTGCTTATTCTTGTCCAAGCTCGTAGAGAAATCTCTCCACGTAGCGTTGAACTTGCTGAGAATATAATTGACACCGCCAAGAAGTTCGTTCTCGCCAGCTTTCCTTTCAAGAAAGTCTGTATGGAGAGAGGCCCCGACATTTCCGGCGGCCTTGCCCCATAATGAATTAACTTGGAGCTTCTTTTCACGGCTTCCTCTGTCGTAGAGGTTAAATAAACCGATAGGGTCTACGCGACGAGTATTATTCTTGCCTTGGCGAATAAAGAACGCCCCGTCTTCATAGCGCTCCTTGGTGAAGAATAGCTCTTGAGACTTGCCAGCTTTAAAATCATTGATACTGTTGTAGCCCCAGATTTTGCCAGTTTCTTCGTTGTAGCCGATGGCGCCGCCATTTTCATAGATTCCACGAACAAGATCGTGGACGACTTCGCGAGTATTTGCTCTCTTGATCTGTTGTCCTCTCTGCATGAGTTCAGCGCTCTCTTTCGAGTAGCCCTGAGCCATGAGATTCTTTACGAAGTCCTCGGAATCTTCATGAGCGAACCCTGTATTGAATAGAATCTTATCTACGATATTATCGGCGATTTTATTCGTCGCGTTCTCGAATTTCTGCTTCGCAAGTTTCGGATTATCTTTACTATACGAGAATGGGATGATTCCTAGCTTGTTTTTGCCGATACGATCAAGAGTCTCTTCAATCGTTTTCTTCGAGAGTCCTTGGTTTTTCTCCTTCGAATTTACGACATCATAAGTGCCGATAGGAGACAAGAAGCCTTTCGTCGGGTCTTTCTCACGAGCTTGTTCGAAGCCATGGAGAATCTTGCTCGTGGCAATATCCGTACTATCATTTGCCAAATCAACGGCATAGTCTTTATCTTCTTCAATGACATGCTTATCAACGAGAAACTTCTGGAAATCGCCGAGAATCTTGACTTGATTTTCCGGCGTGAAACTCTGAATCTGACGATCGTCGTAGCCCATCTCTTTTAAGAGAGTAGTGGCCATGCCCCATTCGCCACCATGAAGCTTAAAGGCTTTGATTCTACCTTCCGGAGCTTTGATGCCATTGAATCCGTTAAGATCAACTTCGAAGATATTCTCCATTTCGGAGGCAACACGATATCCTCTGCGCCACCCAATCGGAGCATTATTCAGTTTTGATAGCTTCGTTACACCTTCATTTGCCTGAAGAACTGCTTGTTCTTGAAGAGCTTGACGAGCATAGCGATAGTAAATCTTGAAGCTCTTGTCGCGAGTATTGTCTGTGCCGGACTGCTTCTTAGCGAAATCGAGTGCAGCCTGAATCAGACCGAAGTTACGACGGCCATAATCTTCTAGCTGTGTCATGTTACTCGCAGTGTTCGAGTACATGTGCATGATGCCGTCGGATTCCCAACCGAAATATTTATAGAGAGTATCCTCAAAAGACTTCGCCGAAGGTTTATATTTCGGATTATTCGCGATTTCCGTCGCCGTACGTATCGTGCGATCCATCATCTCTTGAGTATATTTGCGACGATATACTTCAAGATCAGAACCGGCGGCAGCTACCATATGAGGAGTATCTTCTGGCAGCCCCTGAATCGGACCATAGACTTTCGGGATTTCCTCATCCATATCGGAGATATAACGAAGCAACCCGGCGTCTTTCGTGGCGTCGAGTTCTCTCGCTGCTCTAGCGGCCGCATCGTTATCAAACGCCAGCGTGCTTTGAGCTTTTAAGCCCTCAGCCGTAGGATCGATAATTTCGACTTTTCCCTTGGAATCTGTAGAGTAAAGTCGAAGAGCATTTCTCTCTTCTTTTTTCAAGTCATTAATAACATATTCGCCATTCTCGTTGATATGGCCAGCGTATGACATATGACTCAGGCTGAGTCCGATATTATGCGGAGTACCGAATTTCCAAACATCGCTATTGGCGCCAATGGTTTCAGAATCAGAATATGGAGTTAAATGGATAAAATCTAGAGAACCGAAATCTAATTCAGGATGTGCTTCTATGATGGATTGATATAGTGGATTATCTCTATCAATCCTGCCATTGCCCTGAAGAATGTAAAGACCGCGACGACGCTCGCCAGTTTGCTGGAAAAGTTCTTCTTTCGCTCCAGTTCCCGTGATAGAGACAGCATCCGATGTACGGATAGTGCCATTCATTGGATCTCCGACGAATGTCAAAATGCCATCTTGGCGATAGCCAGAACGATTTGCGTAAAATACTTCCGTGCCATTTGCGCTAAGTCGATCGGCGTCTTTCGGCAACTGATTGATAAGCGAATTCGGGTCATTCGGATTGAATAATCCAGTTCTATAAACCAGCGTCGCTGTTCCGATGGCGTCTTCTTTCGCGTTATGGGCACCGTTCTGAACTTTCGAGCCATTGATAAGTTCGAAAGCGTGAAGAAGAGCTTCCTGTGTCAGAGGCGTCTTGCCGGCTTCGCGCATCCATTTCATTTGCTGCGGAAGGAGGTCTTCGTGTCCTTTAAAAAGGTTCCGATAAAATTCAGAGCTATTTCCGACAGCTGCTCTTTCGACATGGAGATCGTCGAAAACATGATTGAACTTAATAGCGGAGCCGCCGAAGAGCTGATTGACTTCTTCTTTAGCTTTGTCGCTCATATAAGGCGACGTAGCAAAATAGCTTAAGTTGCGAATATCGAAGACTTCGGTGTTGTGGCCAATTGCTGTTAAGTCATTATCTACGATTGTATGAAGACCGGAAAGAAGTTCTTTTTCCCATCCACGAACACCGTCAACAGCCGTAGCTTCCTGCTGACGATAGATATCCGTATAAAGTTTGAGACCTTTTTCGACTTCTTCCTTCGAAAAACGTATGTCTTCCTGCTCCGCGAAATTATCGAACGTGAAGATGCCTTCACTTGCTCTAGAAGTATTTAATTTCGTCTTCTCATTTCCAGCAAGAGCGAGACGGTTCAGCGTAACCTTTTCATCGTTCGTGATTTCCTGACCGGAAAAATAGCGGCGCGAAATATCTTCGATACGCTTCCGCATATCATCGTTGATACCGATGATAGAGCCATAAGTATGCTTGATTCCCGTAGAAGCATCGAAAGCGTTATTGGCGATGTCTCCTTGAACATGAGAGAAAGAAAACTCCGTGATGAACTGGCCTAGTTTTCTTCCGCCCTCATCGTAAGTAGCGCCAAGAGTTTCCAGATCCCATAAGACACTTTCACCGTTATGCTTCAAGATATTAGCGATACCTTGATAAGCGGTCGCCGGTGTTTGTGCGACGTTATTCAAGATCCTCTGATAGAAGAGTCTCGGCGTCTGGTTCTTCGGTGATGTTACTGCTTCGATAAATGTATCTGGCGTGAGCTTCCCGTAAGCATTCTTGACAACTTGAGAAATCAGAGCTTTATCTGAGCTAGTAAGAGCCTGAATAGGTACTCCGATATGGCCGCCTTCACCATATTTCGAGACAGTCTGAATTCTACCGGTAAAAATAGGCGCAATACGAGTGGAGAGAGCGTCAGAATCCATCTTGCGCAGATAATCATCAATGAGAGCGTTCTTTTCTTCCGCGCTCAAACTGTCAATATCATTGACTTCTCTCGTTACTTGCTGGTGTACTCTCCTATTTTTCTCTCTAATCTCTGCTTGTCCACGGACGTACGCAGCTACGCTGTCTCCTTCGTATATGCTCATGGAATAAACTCCTTATCTATATAAATGAAAAAGTCTAACCGTTACACTTTTTCGAAATGACTTCTACTACGTAGATTACCCGAAAAAATTTCCCGCTTAAATAAAGCGGGAAGCACGAACTTAATTCGCTTGCATCTGAAGACTTTGATTAACACGTTCCTGGACATCTTTCATTCCGAGCATCGTCTTAATCGATGCTTTTATCGAAGTAGCTCCGCCGGATTGGCCGGCCTCGACGGAGATATCAACGTTCTTCAAGCCTTGTCCTTTTAGTATCTTTTCGATACGGTTTTTGACGGTCGTAGAATTATGATCTTGCTTATGTATATCCTGAATCCGAGGAGCATTCGCTACTTCCGGTTTATCCAGCTCAGATTCATAGAATCCGAAATCGCCTAATTGCAGTCCTTGATTCACAACACTCTGGACTTCAGAATTCTTCAGGTCATACTGCGGAGCCCATCCAGCCCAGTTTTCCTGTGGAAGAGCATGCTTCTTGAAATATGTTTCGTTATCTACTTGCTTATCTTCTTTCATGCCCCAAGCCATTTTGAGGGCCCGATTCAAGAACGGAGATACTTTATTCAGGATTTCCTCTCGACGAGATTTATTACGCTCCTTGACAAATTCCATGAAATACTCGCGGTCTGTCTGCGGAAGTGCCGTGATAATCTGTGACCACGTAGCATCTTCTTTTAAGCCGTACATCGTATTTTCTGCCGCTTGCTTATAAAGCAGGGCAGTACGTGTCCATTTACCACCTGGAACAACGAGTTTTTCTCCTTCGAGGTCGTTGATACGGCTCGTGAGCATACTCGTCAGACGATCTCTTTCTTCACTTTCAGGAGCAGAACGAACAAGATCTTTTTTAAGAGACTGGAAGTGTTTAATCGCGAGACGATTCTGTTTGGTCGCTTCTTCTCGACGTTCGATGACATCTTCGATATCGACGTCTTCTTCATCTTTCGCTTTTTTGGCGGCTTTCTTGTAGAGCCCCATGAACTTGAGATATGTCAGGCGATCATAGTAATCCTGCATCTCCCATTTCTTTTTCGTTCTTTGAGGTACCCATTCGCCGTTTGGATTCGTAGCCGTACGATATAATGCGCCTACGGCAGCACCTATCAAAGCACCCTTGCCTCGGCTCTTCTTAAAGAAACGAGCAACTTCTTGCCCGACATTCGCCGCAGAAAGTGTTTCATCGGCGTAACTATTGCCTCCTGTAAGAGCGTGGCCTAACGTAGAAATCGCACTTCCATGACGAGCCCATTCCATGGCTTTCTTGGAGTTACCGAGATACAGTAGCTGAGATAAAGCCGCTCCGATAAATGCACCTCGATCAGAAAGAAGATAAGCCGCTCCGATTCCGTGACGCATGCCAGGAGATAACCCTTCAATTTCTTCTGAAATACGATAAGCTCCACCGATCAATCCCGTAAAAGCTGAGCGATCATGGAAAGAACGCTCCAATGCAGGACGCAAGAACGTCTCAATTGGATGAGACCAAGTCTGATAAGGAGTGCCGTAAACTTGCTCTGCTTCATAAGATTCTAGCGGAGAACGAACTCTCAAGAACTGGTCAGAGATCCACGGGAGATCCAGGTGAGCGATAAATTCAGAAGCGTAGGCTACACCTTTTTGAACGACGCCCATATCGCCAAGAACTGCCGGGGTGCTATTATCGCTTTTACGAATCGCGGCATCGCCGGCGGAAATCATCTGCTTTCCGACATTTTGTCCGTCGATGTAAACAGCTGCGTTGATACTACCGATAGAATCATTGTTCGTCTGATTATCCGAATCTTCGTCAACGGCAACAGTAACTGTTTGACCAACGTGAATATATCTACCGAGAACATCCTTCATGGATTCATTCGGATTTCCTCGGACACTCGCACCGGCAATCTTGAAGATAGAGTTGCCACTACGGAACTTGCCGTATCCAAGAACTTCAGAAACGACGACATTCTTATACTGTAATCCGTGTCCTACGACTTTATAATCGTAGAAATCATGTTGCTTGCCTTGCTGGTTAACTCTCTGACGAATCTCGCTCATCTCATCGATGAGTTCAGGATCCGTAACAGTCTTCTTAGCGATGTCTCTCCACATCTTATATTCAGGAGAAAAAGGAGCGATATCCGCTAGAATTTTCATTCTATCAAAAGCACCGTATTTTCCTCCGAATTGATCAGGGTGCAGTTGATTCAGACTTTCGTATCCTTTACCAGGTAAACGCATTTCTCCTTTCGGCACGGCCGTAAACGGATCACCATAGCGGAAACGATCTGGGAGCCAATCAGGCATCTCATTCATGAGAGGATTGATACGAGTATTACGTCGATAATCAGGAATAAAACGACGCATGATTTCTGCGGCTGGGCCGCCGAGACCGCCGAGATTCTCATCCCAAAAAGTACGGCTAAATGAAGTGATGTCTTGTCCCGTCGCGATACGTTTCTTATTATCGACACCGAACCCGGTAGCCTCGCCGACACCATAACCGTAAATACCAGCTATTAAGCGCCAAGAAACTGCCGCATTCTGAACGAACGAAGAACCTTTACCTTGATTAATCAGATCCGTAACAGTATCAGGATCATTTAATAAGTTCATGGCGTCGACTGGACGATAGTTTTTGAGTTTCAGCCCCTGAGCCATTCCTTCTTCCGCATCGATTTCGTCCTGAGACATCGTGCGAACGTTCTTTCCGGCCTTCGCTTTCGTAGCATCATTCATTTGACGAAGCCAATTTGCCGGATTATGATCTCTCAGTATATTTTCGAGGTCTTCTTTAATACCGAGAGTATCGCCTTTCGTTAAACGATTAATCTCTAGACGATCTGCGTCATATAGATGTCGAGCATTTTTATTTACCGGTTGCCCATCTTTATCAGCGACGTAAGAATCTTTCCCGTCAGCTTTCTGAACGACGTAATTCTGTTGGTTCGGGACTGGGCCTCCGAAAACAGCGTAATCAATCGCTTCTTTCCAACCGATATGATTATTCTGGTTAACCGTTTCAAGAGCATCAGCAGCTGATTTTCCTCCCGTGAGAGAAATGCCGCCTATCGTTCCTCCCGCTCCGGAACCAGAACCTAAGCCGAAACCGCCTTCTCCGTTCGGCGCTCCAGTAGCCCCGATATTCGGTCCGCCATTTCCATAACGAGTGCCAAGTAATTGGCCATTCTTAAATTGGACCGAAAGAACGTTTGTGTCATCCGTAGGATGATCATAAGGAACGAAGTTAATCGGGTCGAAGTTGCTTCCACCGATCTGGATATAATTTTCTCCGGCGAGATCTCTTGCTTTCTGCTTCGTATATTCATTGATTCCATGAAGCAGTGAAAGAGGATCGATGCCATTGACATTTCGATAGTCAATATCCGTAAACGGAATCGTATGAAGACTCTTTTGAGGTTTTATCAGCTCTCCGATCGTAGGATTCAGTATCGCGCCCCACGGAGTACCATCGGCGAACATATGACCCGTTAATTCGTACGGGCGGTCGTCTTTATGTTTTTCTTCTAACCAATAAGGATCTAGGATTCCGAGAATCGGAGAAAATGGATTCGTCGGAGTAGGCAAGAGTGAATGTGACCACTTATCAAAGTATCCATCATAAAGAGATTTATCTTCGTAGTCTGATTGAATACGACGAACGAAAGTGGGCTCGAAATACTGGATCGCGCCGCCACGAGCTTCATTGACGCCGCCAAATGTCCACCAAGCGCCCTTGCGAACCGGCGTATATCCTGACTCGTACCATTTACGGCGCTCATCCGCGCTCTGGAATTCATCATGATCTCCCCAGTACTGCATAATCGGATTAATCGATTTTTCACCTTTCATCCAATCCGTAATACCGAAGGTATCCATCAATTTACGTGAAGCAATATCGACGTTCGCTACACCTTGAGCGGCAGCGCCGGTAATCGACATTCCGGTAACTTCCTGAGAAGTATCATCTGCCCATTCATAATACGTAGCGGCAACGCCGATCGGGATCACACGCTTCAGCATAATAGCCGATGCTAGATCGGCGGTAGACCCCATATTATCTTTCGAAAAGCCTAAACCGACTTTATTCATTTCATCGGAGAGGCGAGAAAGCATAAAGTATGGAATCTGCGTATATTCCGATACGCTTTCCATGCTATCGCGGCCTGCGTAGAACTGTTTGAAAAACTGTTTGACGTTCGCTTTCGTTTTCGTCCAGCTATTAAGGTCGTTCAGCATATCTAGCGGGCCCATCGCGTCACGCATTGTGACCCATGAGTTATATCCGATAGGATTGCCGATTTCGTCCGGCTTTTCGTAGACCGTATCCGTAAAATGGGAATTCTCTTTTCTCATGTTACGGACTTCGCTGCGAAGTGTACTAGTTAGCTCATCATCTCCTACGAAGATATCATGAGCTCTTTCGACTGCTTGCCAACCTTCGCCGATACTATTAGAACCATCATCTTCGCCGATATCGCGGCCGAGATTCACCATATCATCGAAATATGATGTCATTGCTGAACGCTTTGCATTAATTTCTTCTACGCCACTGAGATCAGCTTTTTTAATTAAATCCAGCGCTTGCTGAAAATCTGGCAAATCCGTATCAGGAACTCTGGAAGCACTCTCTTTCGCGAAAGCTTCACGAGTTAGCACGGTACGAAGATATTCATCGACTGTTTCGGTAGCGTTCCCGGTATCTGTACCGACGATATCATTGATAGAAGAACCGACCCTCGTATTTGAGCGAGAGTTCTTTTGTTTGACGATCTCGAAAACAGAACGAGGATTCGTCTGAAGACGGTTCGACACATCTTTCAGTTCTGAATCAGAAATATAATCGAGATCCGCGTTCTTTATGAAATCGATAAGCTCTTCATGATTTGCCGACTGTAATGCTTCGAAAATCCTTTTCGCGTCTTTATTCTCGGCAGCTGCCGCGAGTTTGCCGGCAGATTCTCTCGTAACTCCATACGTATTATCATGCATGAAATCACGAATCGTTTTGACTTTGAAGAGCTCTCCGAGACGAGTCTCTCGTTGCTCTGCTGTTTCTCTTTGATAGCTTCCTCCAAAAGCATCGATGGTATCATGAAGGGTATTCAGCTCTTCATTCGTGGCATCAGTATATGAATCGATAATATTGCCGAAGTAATCCTCAGAATCGTATTTATTGGCCATTGCCTTGATACGTTCCAAGGAAGAATTCATACCGGAGAATTCATCGCGGTCTTGTCCGATATCGAAGAATCGTAAAATACGATTATCGTTTCGTTTATATCGGACATCGCCTGCCATCTGCTTCAAGATATTCTTGCGGGCTCCGTATTCGCCGGAAGCCATATGCGTTCGGATACCGCGAAGTTCTTCTATTTCTTCTAGGCCGTTCTCGGTAAATCTGAAATAACGAGAACTGGTATGAAAAATCGTAGAATCTAGCTGTGAACTACCGTGATTTTCTTTATTGTTCGTCAAAGCGGCGAGGACTGGGTCATAGGAGCCTTTGAATTCTAGAGAAAACTTCGGAGCAAAGCGAGCGTATTCAAAATCTCTCGCTTTCAAAACTTTGCCGGGGAGGGTGTCGGCAACACCTTTTATTAGCGAGTCAACGAATTTACGAGAGCCTTCTTTGGAATAGATATTTCCGTTCGCGTCTTTTCCGAGGCCACCGACATCCGCCGTGATATTTAAGAAGCGCTCTTCGAAATTCGTTCCTTTCTGAGCATCGATGCGGGCATAGAATTTCCGCATATCTTCCATATCTTGAATCGGATCGAATTTCTTTGCCGCGTGATGCGCTCCGCCAGTTTTGTACGTCGATACTTCGATTTTATCTTTATTTTTTAGGAGGTCTCTGACCGTGACTTCGTTCTGCCCTTGGATGAGGTCAACGAGTTTCCCGAAAGCGCCTTTCTTTCTCGTCGCTGTTCCGAAGATCTCTTCCATTTCGTCAAGAGAAGCCATTTCTTTCATCAGAAATTTATTCTGGCGTCTCCAATCAAGCATGAAAGGCGTACGATGTTCTTTTGAGTACGCCTTCATATCGTTTACGAGCATCTGGGCAAAGTCTTTCTGAGTCCCCGTAAAGCCAGCTCGTTTTATTTGCTCATTTACGATGTTTTCTTTGTGAACACCTGAAGCAACATTGCTGATAAAAGAACGAAATCTCTGCGCTTCGTTCGCATCCATCCTGGAAGCCTGAACGCCAGCTTCGAGATTTTCTGCCGCATGATTAATTAGTCTCTGCGTCCATGCACTCCCGGCATCGGAAATACCTTCTGTATTCCGCATCGTGCGTATCTGACGCAAATGACTAAAGAGAGAACGAGATTCTTCAGGGTTCAAGCGAACTTTGCCACGCGCTGTTTCAGCCGCTTCTTTATATGCTGCTTCCGCTGTTTTACGTAGTCCTCTTACGTCGTCAATCGTCCAGTCTTCCATGGCTTTTGAAAAACTGGAATTCGTCGCCATTCGACGAGCGAACGTCGCACCAAAATTAAGCCCCCGTTCAGCAACGGAGGCTAATCCAGTACGTCTAGCGAGCATCTTACCTGTCTTCCAAGCAATCGCGGCTCCAACGCTTTTACCTAGGAAACTCAGATATGGATTCTCTCCACTCTGACGTTCGTTCATTTCTCTTTGACGGCGGCGCTGCTCTTCAGCGGCTAATTGTTTATCTTCGTCTGCCAAGGAAGTGCCACCTTTCTATTTTTTAATACCAGCCTGGACGCAGTGCTGGCGGACGATCATCAACATCATCCTGCGCAAGTCCGTCGATGCCATGTTCCATAACATCATCGTGAGCGAATTCCGGGAACTTCTTCAAGAATTCCTCACGCTCTTTCATTTTGTCGAGAGTAAGCTTGGCCCCTTTGTCTCTCTTGTTGTCCCGAGAAACTGTTCCATCGTCAGCCTTCTTGTCAGCTTTCTTTGATCGATTCCGAACTTCGGAACGCTCAGCTTCTTTTTCTTCGAGGTTTTCTTCGCCATAGAACTGTCCTTCCGGCTCCTTGAATTCTAGCCCATGCAGATTATGAAGTTTCCATTCCGCACGAGATAGATACTTCGTTGTCTTCTCGACATCCCATTTTTCGATTTCTTCGATATCATAGTTCGGGAATGCCTCGTTAATAATGCAAGTGATCTGATTGTCGAGATCATACATTTCTGAACGATAATAGTCATGGAGACTGCGGCGACGGGCCAGGTCATCTAAGAAAGAGTCCTTCAGAATTTCCTGTTTTAGCTGAGAGGGAAGACCAGCTTCCTTATCATCCCAATCATATTCATCCGGATCCGGGTAGAGCATGCACTGAGAACACATGAGCTCTTCTTTCTGATAATCGTTGAAACGAGAATCTTGAAGAATCTCCCGAAACTCGGCGCGGCCAAGTGCTCGGTAGATAAATGTTTGACCATCAATTTCTGTGACGAAAACATTGCGATATTTCTGGCTAAACTCGATGAATAGCTTGGTGATATCTACTGGCTCTTTTGCTTCTTCGACAGCTTTTTTGATTTGAATCTTATTCCTCATAAGACATCATCAGAGTTCCTTTGTTCTCTTAAGAGCACCGAAGCCAGAATGCGACATAATCTCTTCCGAGAGATTGTCGGCAAGGCCGGCAGCTGCTTCAAGTTCATCATCGATGTTTTCCGGATACAGAACTGCCGCACGGCAAATTTCCGTCTGACGATCCATGAGACGCTTTGCCCTCTTCGCGTCATCCTGCTCGTCTTCACGAGGAATTTCGGTATCAATCATAATCTTCGAATATTCACTACGACGAATCGGACGATAGATAATTACGGTATCGCCATAACCCGTCTGATAGACATGTTTGAATTCATCCTTCCAGGAAGCGATGGTCTCTTCCGTAAGAAGCGTGCTCTCCAGTTTCTTGTTCATGTAAATATATCCTCCTCTAGGAATGAGTAATTAGTTGTTTTTTACACTATAAACATTACGTATCGGACGCAGCTTTCGCATCCAGAGTTTTCATGTCGTTAGCTACGAATTGATACATTTCTGTTGTCGGCGTCGGATCGGAGACGCTGGCACCGTTCGTACATGATAAGATGTGAACACCTTCTAAGATAACATGAACTTCACGATTTCCTCTCTCAGGATGCCCGTAAATCACATCGATATCGAAGGTTTGCGGCCAAAGATATCCATGATTATCTTGAGAAACTGAGCCTTTTACCTTTGCATCCCCAGCGCCATGAACTTCTCCTAAAATGCGATCATGTACAGGGACAACATAATCCTTCATGTTATAAATAGCATTCTGTTTCTCAGCCGAAGCTAGTAGTCTAAATAGATAGTTCGGAGACGTAAAGCGAATAGAGAACTGTCCGTTGATAATACGACTGCCAATCGCGATTTCGTCGAAGGTATAGCTGTTAAAACCATAGATTGGTAGGCTCCTCTGCTGTACCGTCCATTGAATATCACTAACATCCTCTACGTAATAATTTCCGAAATAGATTTCGGCATCAATCGAAGAATAATATCGCTTGATATACTGCTTCGATATTTCTTGCACGCCATTCTCGGTTTTTACTCGATCATAGCTAGCAACGAATGGAGTATAAACTGGCGTCTGATTCTGATTAGCCATCGTAGATGTTCACCTCCATATCCAGCTGGTCGCGATAGCACGATGCATCGCCAATATTATTGAATGCCGCGAAACCTGAACGATGATAGTCATTCAAGCTAATCGCTAGAACAACGCAAAGGGCATCTTGTGCTACATTTACCGTTACGGCATGTCTGTAATCATCAGAGCGATAGAATCTCTTCGTCACCGTTCTCGATGATGTGTCGTACTTAATAGCGCATATCTCGTATGGAACGTCTTGGTCGTAGAACGCGACTTCGCCCTCGGAGTATTTTAGTATCGGCATTTTGTCGAAGAACTGACGAGTATAATTGAACTGTTTCATCCACTGATCGTGAATAAAGAAGATTGTGTTGTCGATGTCATTCGACAGTTCTTGGTGCTGAAGAATCTCGAAAATGGCCTTGTCTCGAATATCTTGCATCGTAAGATCATAGTCATGAGACAAGTTGGTGATGATATCTGAAACGGTATTGTATAGATTTCCCGCGCCGAATACCCGCTGGAAGCTCTGAAGAAAGCTCTTTGCGTAAGATAGATTCTCTACCAATTGGCGCTTCTTTCGATAATCGTCGATATCTCCCCGGATATCGAAACGAGCAAATTTCGATATAATCTTGCCATCAGCATCTTTGATATATAACAAGATTTCGTCATCGATAAAGTCTGAACGAGTATCGATCGTCATAACTCTCTTGTTGATCTTATAGCGGCAATCGTACGTAACGTTCTCGAAGAGATCTGTCTCGCAAAGCGCCAGATAAAAGTCTTTTCTCGAACTAGCGAAGAAATCATAATCTGGAATCGTAACATGAATCACGCGGTCGTCCAGATTGTCTCTCTTCACCGTGACACGATCTATGATATAATCTACCGGCTCTTTCTGTGTTTCAATGACGATGCGGGACTTGTCATCCTGTGTCAATTCAATATCCAAGTACGATAGCTCCGTATCATCGATAGAGTTTTCAATTTCAATATCGCGAGAAAGCCCTGAATAGGATTCCCATAGGAATTTGGATCCTTCCTCATCCATTTGATAATGGATAAGTTCGAGAGCCATTTCCCCCTGAATGTAGAAATCCAGCAGATAGTATGTGTCTGGCGTCAAGCTCGGATAGAAGTCTTCATCAATTCCTCTCGTAGTTACATATACTTTTTCTCCGTCTTCGATTTTGAAGACATTTACGCTCGTAAAACCGGAAAACGGAGTTATGCTGAAACGTGCCGCATAATGAATAGAAACATCCGGGCAGTTTCTTTTATTGCATGACATCGATACAATATTTTCGTACTGCTCCGATGCTAGAATCAGTTGATAGAAGCTTTTTCTTTCGAACTCCTGAATATTTTTCACTTCATGAAAAGCTTTTACCAGTGAGTAAGTATATCCATCATTCGCATCTCGAATTTCGGCGATTACTTTCTTCATGTAATCTTCGTCGATAGGGGAGACGATGCGAGAATATATTTTCTCGTAAGTTTCGCTGTCTTTCTCAAGAGAAACATATGCTTCAATTTTTGCGGAACTGCCTTCTCCTGATGTCATCCAGAAAGAATAGAATCCTGCTCCTTCTGGAAAGCTTCTTATAATTGTTCGGTTCGACGCTACAGCAGCGGCATGAATCTCGTCATTGCCATTCTTCTGATACATAACAGAATTATATCCGACGTCCCATCCGTCTGTCCGGAAGCATAAGCCTCTTTCTCTCTGCCATAAAAGCGCTAGCGGCGCGTAAGATCTTCTCATTCTTTCTTTTCACGCTCTCTTTCATCATAGTATTCTCGAGTCTTTGAGAAAGCGTAGTTGTAAGCTGCTCTGATCTTTTCTTTTCTATGCTCGTATCTATCTTTCTGTATCAGGCCGCTCTTATAATCTTTTTCGTTCTCATTGTCAAACCAAGCTTTTTTATCGCTGAGCTTTTTATTGAAATCTTCCCGAGTCGAATCCTGTAGTTCTCTTACGTCTAACGGAAAATCGGAAACGTATGGATTCGAGCTATCATACTCTTTAGAAATTCCCGTGATAGATAAGTTGTAGTCATCATCGCTTGATTTTACCTCACCACTATCTTTTTTTACTGGGTTATCAATGGGAGTATTATCGTTAACGTTATTGTTTACAGGGATATCGTTTATGGATAGCGGGCGATTGACACCAGCGCGATTTCCGTCCGTGACATTCGACAAATAATCTACATCCTTCGCGAAGAACTCAAACGTATTTTCAGTGTACATGTCCTGCACACTCATAACCTGTCCTTCTGATACAAAAGAAACACCGTAGATTGCCAAGCGAGAGCTACTGCCGTATTCGTTGCTCATTGAAATCGTAACATTAATCGGCGGAATCTCGTCTATCAAAACATGAGATTTATTGCTAACAGCATTCAGGTATTCGTCCATCATAGACTGAGCCCAGTGACGATCGAATACCGTAAAAATCATTTTACCGGCAACCATGCGATTGCTGAAGACATAACTCTTGTAATTCATGTCTCCGAGAACGCGAACTGGCATTTTCTGGTTATACAAGGAATATGATATCGTCTGCATCTCTCCGACGACCTTCGTAATGCTCTTTCCGCTCACCAACGGAAGTTCGAAGATGCAGATCATATCGTTGCCAGAGTAGCTCGTATAAGTACGAGTATACGCAGAAGCTACTGTTCCACCATATCCTTGAGATTTTGCCGATACTCCGCTCGTGTATGCTTTTTTATTTTCTTGAGCCGTATAAGCAGGAGAATCCACTTTCGGCTTGTCTACTATATTCAATGGAGAATCCCTCCGTTTTATACGCACGAAAAAAGAGAGTGAGTTAATTTTTTAATTCACTCTCTTTATTACCGATTGTAGATATAAATATATCTTACTGGACGGCGCTCTCGCGCTCGATCGGCTTCATGTACTCGACGCGACGAGCAACGAACGTGCAGGCTTTCTCCGAGATGACATTGTCGATAGAAAAACCGCTCTGCTCGTTCAGGATTTCAACAGCGTAAAGAACGATTGAAGCCTTCTGGCCATATTCATTCGCGAACGAGATCGTGATATCGAACGGCGGAATTTCATCGGCGTACTTCGGCATAGCGACACTCGAGATATTTTTCGCACGCGTCTCGGCTGCCTTCTGCATACCAGCATCCGTATTCGTATCGTTAGAACCGACGCCATTATTCGCGATACTCGTCATGTTCTTATCCCATTCATCGATGGAGAGACGAGCATACTCGTTAGCATTTTCGTTATCTCCGCCGATACGATGGAACGACTTTTCTTTTCTGACGTGATCAGCTAGACCAGCGACAAGAGCATCACGGTCGAAAATTGTGAACACAAGAGAGCCCGCGACGCCACGTTTGCCACGAGAGAACGAACGAGGCTCTGCACTACCCATAGTATAGCATTTATTGGACTATGCCTTTGGCAGCTCAAAGAGCTGCGTGTCTCGCATATTAGCAATAAAATCAGAATCTTTTATATGCAGTCGATAATACTTATGTGTTCCTTTATTGTGAAAAACAGGTGTCGAATTAACATCAAGAAGATGCTGAATTCGTTTACACCACGCAAGTGTTCGATTGCTATCAGCTATTGGCATGATTTCATTTCTTTCATCGAGAACGGTATGCGAAACATATAGAAGTTCTTGATCTTGATTGTCAAATGTGTTATTATCGAGAACATATTTTTTATATAGCTCATGCTTTCTGGATAAGCAACAGTCGTCTATGTCTCCATGATATAGCCACCAAATAATCAATCTTGCGAGATTTCCTTCCCACAGAATTTCCCAGACATTATTTTGTGGTACCCATCTTGGCGCTTTTGGAGGAAGCATAAGAGTGTCAACAAGCGTATCACATACCCAATCAGTGATCTCTTTCTTCTCGTCTATAAAACCAAATCTTACCGCGTTTCTTGAAGCACGATATGAAATGGTGCCATCGCCATCGACACATCCACGAATAAAATCTCGTTCATAGCCTTTTATCGCTTCTACAGGAACTCTTTCTTTGATATCTGAAAATTCATCGATAATGTCCCTGCGATCGTAAACACGAATTTTGGGTTGTGGAGATTTATACTCGGAATAATCATGAACAACGGCTTTAATTCCGAGAATTGCTTTTACCTTATGCATCAATTCCCTGTCAGCGTATTTACAGATAAACTGCATATGCGTTTCATCACCTTTTCCTCGATATGAAGGATGTGTAATGGCGCCATCTGACAGAAGATAACCTAAAAACCATGCCATTTTGCTATTCAATTTTGATTTCTCCTTTATATCCACCTATAGGGGATTGGAATATTGCTAGGACCTCTTCAGGTCGAGTCTCTACGGGCTTTGATACTTTATGTATCTTACCCTCGGCGTTGGGTGCTAACCGTTCACCGATTTGAGCGAGATTTTATGCCAGCCTACACTTATTAGGCAACCGGCGCTTTTTCCTTTTCTTTTAGATAGTTCGTTAAGCTATCTACTGCATCATATGCAGCTCGAGATTTCAATCTCGATGAGGAGACTATTTCTTCACCATGCCGCTTACGCGGTTTAGGGCGACCCATTTCGAAAGCACTTGCTTTCTATGGCTATTTCAAGCCTTAGTCGTTTGACCTTCCTGTTTCCAGGCTTGGCGACCAAACATCCCTTGTTAGCAGCTTTTAGACTTGCGTCATGAGCTATCTTCATCGTTGTTTCTGGATTTCTCCACCATCAACAAGGTTTCTATCTATCCTTGTTTGTGGTGATGAAGCTCTTAAGGAGTTACTGGTTTTAAGGTCGTGTCCCTGCACGGTTTCCCGTACAGCGGAGAATAAAATGCTTTTTATAGCGTTTCTCTTTGAACGTGATAGGTAATAGCTTGCAGCTCTCCGATGACGGTATCACCGAAAGTAGCTACGATGTCGCATCCTGAAAACGACGTATAAGTACGCGTGTAGCTAGAAGATATTGACATGTTTTCCTCCTTGGTCTGATTATAAATTCAGGCGAGGGCGACGGCCCCCGCCCAAATATACTTTTCTTATATTTTCTCGAATCAGCTATTCGTCGTAATGGTGTCAACCATCTTGATCGAGTTGCTGACCTCGCGAATTTCATAGATCGGGATGATCTGATAGTCGATCTCGATACGGTTGAACTTCATGAGGCTCGGATCCGTATTCATCGTGAAGTCGTACTTCTCGATGAGCTTGTTGACGATCTTATCAAGTTCGGACTTGATCGCCGTATTAAGAGCATTACGGTTCGCCTGATGATTTTCCTTACCGATGAACGGCTCAGCAGCAGCACGAATGAGCTCTTCAACTGCACCGACGATACGGCTCGTGGAAAGGCGACGGTAAATCGACTCTGCCGGAGCCATCGTGATACCATCCGTAACGACGATACCCTTCGTGAACGAGTTCTTGAAGGTGACTGCACCGTAAGACGTGAGGCGACCAAGCTGAGTATTCGTCAGCGTGTAGCTCGGCGTCGGAATAGAAATCGTCTGGCCCGTGGAGCTCTGATCAAGCGGAAGCGTTGAAACCATCGCGGCATAACCAGCGGCACCGTTGGAGATGTACTGATAGTTCGTGCTGCCAACCGTGATCGGATACTGACCGAAGACAAGAGAAACGTTCTTGCCAATCGGATACGGCATCGAGTTTGAATCCAGCATGTTGTGGCCGACGCTCGTCTTCGCGTAGAGATCAAAATCACGATCAACGATCGAAGAAACCTTCTTCGCGACAGAAGCGAGGCCGAGATTCGAAAGCGTTTTAACACCGATCACACCATGCGTCGGAGCCGTTTTGATTTCCGTATACGTGCAGTGCTGTGCAAGCTGACGAACAAAGTTGTCGCTCGTACGATACGGAATATAACGAGAGTAATCATACGTGAGCTGACGATCTTCGAGAGAAACAACCTCTGCCGGAGTTCCCGGGGTCGTCGTGCTCGGACCGCCACCGACACCCGGAACCGTCGTGCCCGGAGTAGCGAATGCCTTCTTCGCGTTCTCAGCTTCCTCGACAAAATCATCTTTTTCGAGAGAGCCGTCATCCGTAAGAGACGTGATGAACAGGCGGCTGAAAACTGTATCCGCATTAAGATCTTCTGCGATTTCATCAACCGTAGACGTGTCAAAGATGTTCGAACGAACGATGACATGATTGAGAACTCCGCCGAGGTTCGTAGCTGCGACTGTAAGAATATCAGAAGTATCCGTAGCAGACAGCTTCGAGAACTCGCCCTGCGGAACCATCGAACCGCTTTCTTCTTTATATACGAAAACCATGCTCATGTCATCACCAAGAGCGTACTCCTTGCCAGCAGAAAGCGTATCGGCAATAAGAGCACCCGTTGCGTCAGCTTTCATGAGCTTAGCATCGCCTGTCGCGTCGATGACGATATATTTCGTTCCATCAGCAACCGTGCCGGAAACATCATCAATCGACTTATCGCCAACGCGCTTCAGCTTTCCGCCGACACTGATAAGCGTACCGTTATCGTAATCATCGACTTCAGGATCTGACGGGAGTTCAGCGATGATCTTGCGGATATCATCCGTATCGACCTTATCCATCTTATCAGCGATGGAGTCTGCATCCGTGATCTTCTCGAACTTGATATCAAACTTGCGAGCAGCCTTCAGATCAGACTGAGCAACGTTTGCTTTGACGCGGATATCGCCGCCAAGGACGATTGCATCATTCGCGGCTGCAACGCGGAACGAATTTGCTCTCGGAAGTTTGCCGTTGATGCTTTCATCCGCACTAGCGCAGGTAAGAACGCGATACTTTGCATTCGAGTCCTGAATGACCGAATAAATGCCATCCGTGATAGCAACAACATGATTCGAATCATCAGCTTCAGATTCCTTGATGCGCGGACGGAGCTCTTTGCCTTCGCTATCAACACGGCGAATCGCATGAGCCGTAATAGCGTAGCCCATGCCGAGACGCTGGTAAATATCGAACGGCGTCATGCTCGTTTCCTCGTAGTCAATGTCGTCCTTCGTGAAGACACGATCCGTGAGATCTGCCGTCTCGAGGAAATCCCAATCGTCAACCATGAGAACTCCGGCTTCACGAAGATCCTTACGCAGATCCGACATCTTATTGTCATAAATCGGGTAGGGGAGCGTGATATCCGTATTCTTAACGAGCTTGCGATAATACTTGTCATCGAAAGACGTATACGGCTTCATATCATCGTTGGCGATATAGACGAACTTCGTCTTCGTCATGATGTTAGCCTTCGAGTTCGTGCTCGAACGGCCGATGAAGTAAGCGCCCGGATACATTGCGCCGATAGAAAGCTCGTAAGCTTCCGGCGTATTCGTAACGTCATTGCCATCCTTATCAACAATCAAGAGCTTCAGGACATTGTTGAAAGCATGATTGTTGAAAGCATTGACAAGATCGACGAGGCGGTCATTACGGGAGAGGCCGTTATCGAGAGCGAGCTTGATCGTATTCTTGATAACCGTCTTGTTGCCCGTAGCGACGCCGCGCTTTTTCTCGGCAATCGTTGCGCGTTCGATCGGCTTATAGAAAGAAATCTCTTCTAGGCCAGCGCGATCGTCATAGCGCATATAGCATTCCTTGCCGATGTTCGTAGGGAACATCGAGGAAAGACGGAGCTTGTACTTAGAATCAACTTTTAGATTGAAATCCTTGTACATGTCGATGCCGCCGATACGGCAAGCATAAATCGTGCGGCAGCCGCGATCCCATGCATCCTGGATGCCCGCGACCAGCGTGACTTCTTGGCGCTTCTTGCTGTCATACGGCTGACCGAACATATAGATAGCATGCTCGACGCTATAGACAGGAGTAAGCACGCCAACAGGGCCGTTGAACGCGGTTCCGATGATGATCTCAGAGTCGGTCGTGCCGAAGAGACTGGTGTCGTAACCGAAAGAGTAATCGGCTTCGACATGAGTAATTACACCCGGGAGTGTAATATCATCCTCGAAAATGTTACTCATGTAAATTTTTCCTCCTCTAAATTTTTCTTATTTAGCGAATGGCCATGTCTCCGATCTTAGCGTTGAATCTCGTAAACAGCTTTTCGATAGACAAGGCATATTGGAGACTCCGGATGGAGCATTTCTGTCGATACATGTCTAGGTTGCTGTCGGTAATCCTCCGAGAAAAACGGATTTCCTTTACCCCATTTCGCTTAAAATAAGCGGTATAGCTGAAAATGATGTCTTCAAACTTCTTCATTACCTCGGTTACGGATTCATAACCTTCGGCAAAGATATCAAACTGAACGATGCAGTCAAAAACTTGCCCCCACACTTCATGGGGACCAGTTAAGGCTTCAGATTCGTCTTCCACCGTCGCAGAAACGTCATCTTGACGGATGCGAGGTTTTAGCTCTTTTGAAGGGTGGCTATCAAGAAGTTTGAAGAATATATATGGATGATCGATCTTCTCTACCTGATCAGCAGAATAGCGAATACCTTCATCTGGCTTGAATTCCACCTTCTGCTTTTTCATTACCTTAGAACAAATCTTTGACAACATCGAAATAAAATCATCAAAATCTGCACTACGTTCTGCAACAAAGCGCTCAGGAAGGTCTTTTTCAGGCAGGCTCGTTGCAATATTCTCTTTTAGCTGCCGCTTTTTCTCTAAGAATTCAGCCAAAACAGAATCCGTAGAAATTGACGTTGACATTATACTTTCGCCTCCACGCTGAGAGAGCAAAGATCCAAGCAATTCGCCGGCTGAACTCTTAAGCGAGCTAGCATAACAACTGTGCCGGGAACATCTCGATAAGTTTCGATACTGTCTATCAGATATTGCTTGATGATTTTTCTCTCTTTGATCTTATCAAGATACTTTACAAGAGCTTGATTGAAGAGCATCTTCTGATAAGATGAATACATGCGCCCGCGAAATTGCTCGAACGACATACCTCTCTTGAGATATTTCATGATGCGGTCAATAAAAACGACTTTCTCGGGGCTCCATTCTCTCTCGCAATTCAATAGATTTTCAACGGTCGTTTCTCTTGTCGGTTCTGAACGATAATACGCCATATCAAAATCACAATCCCAGCGATCTATACGAAAAATAGATTTCCCATATAGTTTCGATACTGGATACTCGTTGATTTCAGAAACGCAGAGCATCGCCGCCAAAGGAATATTTGCCATGAGGTGATCTTTTAGATTGTTCGCTACGAAGATCAGATTTCTCAAGTTCGCTCTTTCTGAGCAGCATTCCTTGAACTTCGTAACGATCTTCCTCATATCTTTCAAAAAAGAATCTACGTCTTCATAGAGAGAAGCGTGCTTATCCGTTACGACAATCGTAGAGTCGCTGTCACGGCCAATGCTTCCCAAGATATAAGCAAAAAAATTATGTTCCTGACCGCCATCCCGGATATTCTGGAATGTATCAGATAAGAGAAGAGAAGCGAAGACGATATAACTGAAATCATTCTGCTGGATAACATCAAAGATTTCTAAATAATCTTGACTATCTTGAAGATTCATCAAGAAAATATACGGGGCCCCGAAATCCTGAGCTTCTTTGAAAGCTCTTGTCAGATCTGAGTCACCATATTGTTTTAGAACTTCATCATAGTCCTCGGAATATACGATTTCTTTCCGGGCAAAATTCGAGGCGGCGCGGCCGATAATCAGCATATTTCTGTTTTTATCAACATACAGTTCATCAGCCATTATATCCCGCCTTCTCCAGAACTTTGATCATAAGCTTCTTCAACAAGTTCGTGTCATACTTATATGGAACAGTCTCAATGCGATAATATACCGATGACTGGCTGTCACTATGCTCGTAGTAGACATCTTTTACGACATCGAAGTCTTCTCCGTCGTTGATAATATCTCCGACTTTGATTCCTGTATCTGTATTCGTATAATAAACATTTACGATGTCGATTTCAGAAAAGCCCATGCCAGTACCGCGCATGGAAATACGATTATTCTGATGCGCGGCGTTTACTCGGTTCAGCGTGATGCGGTATCCCGTACCAAAGCAAATCGGACAGTTTTTATCTGCTTGCTTCGATATTTCTTTCCGACATGGGCACTCGTAAGATAAGTCTCTTACGATGAACCAGACAGGATGAGAAAACAAGTCTACGACTTTCCTTACGGCATTGTCTAAGTTCTTCATACGTTATCAGCTCCACTGCGGCATGCCGCGACTGATATCCTGGAGGATCGTATCCACCGTCGTCCAAGCAACCTCGGAATTCTGACTGCTCTTGAGGCCCATACGCGTAGCTTTTGGCTTGACGCGCCCTTCGTTGAAATAGCCGCGAATCGCATCTTGCCATTTCTGAAGAGCTTTTCCGAGTCGATTCAAGAGCTCCTTGAATGCCGTGCTATTGAGAGAATCCTGATAGGTAGCTGTATCCAACGTATACGTAGAACCGCCGCCACTATAAGCACGATCCATGAACGCTCTCGTTAGACAATCATACGTAGCCTTCGTTCTCACGAATTCCTGTGTTGCGTAATCGTCAGCTTTCGCTGTACCTCCAGCGATATAATCAGCTTCTCTTGAAGCCTGCCGTATATACATCAAGAGGTTCTCATCAGGAATTCCGAAAGTATCTACGACAAGTCTCAGAGATTCCAGCGTACAGTACATCGGAGAATACGGCGTTTGATAAGATACCGTAACCGGCGGCATTTCCACGCCAGTAGAATCTTTTAGCCCAGATACTGTCACCGTATAAAGATAGTTGTCTTTGATCTCCTTCGGAGTAATTGTCAGTGTTTTGCTGTCTTCACTTAGCTCGAAAGTTGATTCAATTGTTTCTGTCATCAAATCGCCTTCCTTTTTACGGTTACGACAGCATCGGTAATATCGATTGGCTGATCAAACTCTAACGTGAATACAGTAGGAGTTTCTTCTTCGTACTTAATATAGGATTCTCCCGTATATTGTGGGAGTGTCGATGGAGTCGGATCCGTTGCTTCAGGCTCTTCTGGCTTTGATACATGATCGATAATCGTAGGTTCCGGGTCTGGCTGCGGATTCGGGACTTTCTTATCCGCTTCCGGATCTTTATAAGTAAAAGTAGCTGTTCTTGACCATGAACCGTTATCTTCGCTGCTAATTGCACGAATACGAATATAGTACTGGCCATAATCTTTAAGAGCGGGAACTTTATACTGCGCAATTTCATTCGTACTCGGAACTGTTGCGTGATATACGATATTTCCGAATGCATTATCTCCGGCGATTTCTAGCTCATACATGTGTTCCAGCTTTTCACCGGATTCATGCCAGCGGATAAAAATATCACCATCGACAACTTCGAAATCCTTCGGTGATACAATCTCGACATCAGACACGACACTTCCGTTGAAAGTAACCGTAAGCCCTTTTACCGGCTCAAATGGCTCATCCGTAATCGTCTTGAGTTCATTCGTGATATTGAGATAGTATTTTTCGTTTGGACGAATATCTGATTTTATCGTAACGATGATTTTCTTTTCGTCTACTTCATAAGATAACGGTACAATGCCTTGTGTCTTATGATGAAGAAGATAAATCGTATCACCATTTACGGTATCTTCATCGACATCGAGAGAGAAAGAAAGCTCGATAGACTTCTTTTTTAGATCTGAAACAGCTGATAAAAGCTGTGCTACATATTCAGCCATTCTAGATTATCCTCTCTTACTTGGAGTTTTTACGGGGGCGGCCGCGACGCTTTTTCCCCGGCTGAGCGTCAGCGTTGTCATCAGATTCTTCCGCGTCATCATTGGATTCTTCCTCAGATTCTTCCTCAGAAGACTCTTCAGACTTTGCCTCTTCTGCCGGAGCTTCTTCAGCTTTTTCTTCTTCGACAAAAGCCTCTTCTTTTTCAGGTTCTTCTGCCTTAATTTCTTCAGCCTTCGGTTCTTCCTTCAGTTCTTCCGGTTTTTCTTCAGCATTCTTGACTGGAATGCTGATAGCTTCTGCGTAGACAGGCTTCATTTCCTCAGCGGCATTGCTCATGACACGATATGTGCCATCGCCTTTCGGGACAAGTTTCAGAGGCGGAACGTCAGCACCGAGCGTACCTTCTTCCAGGCGAATAACACCAGCCTTCACGTTGCGACGAAGGGATGCACAGTTTGTGCCAGCATAAATCGTAGCCTTCGGACGACCGACCGTCAGATGAACACGAGAAAGAGGGTCATAAAAACCGGCACGACCCGGAGCGAGTCTAACAGTAGCAATAGCTTTTCTTTCCATGATTTAAAGTCTCCTTCTTGAAGAGTATACACGATAAAAATAGAGGCAGCCTCTATATAGAAGCCGCCTCTACTATTTTCTATCAGGGTTTCTCGACTGCGGCGCTGAGGTTCGTATCCACCGTAACTTTCGGGGGAACCGGATACGTCGGAGCAACCGCGATATTGCGTGCGACCGTGATGCCGCGACCATTATCGAGAATGCCGACGCCGTATCTCTCCTTGCACTTGAGGAGACGCAGGTCGCGTTCCGGATCCTGCCAATTATCCGTCGTAAGAGCTTCCTTCTCAGCGATAACGCCGACGTTCTCACGATTCAGGCAGTACATATCAAAACGCTTCTGCTGCTTGTCGAAACGGACGAACGGGGAGAAGTTCACAGTGAGCGGCATCGGGAGACGACCCTGCACCTGCTCCGGGCGCATGATGAACTTCTGTGGGCCTTCCTCGGAAGAGAGACCAGCAAAGCCCGGCGTACCCTGCGTAGCACCCCACGGATGAACCTGCGAGCCGCCGAAAGCGCCATACGTAAGACCGTTACCGATCATGCTATTACGAGCGAAGATAACCCACGTGAGCGGATGCATGATGATATCCGTCGGCGTCTGATCATTCGCCATGAGAGCAAGAACGAGATCGAGGAAATCTTCAACGCTGAGCGTATCATTGAAGTTGCCATGTTCATCGCGGCCTGTCGTGCCGGATTCAGGAAGCTGTGCGCGCGTAGCGTTATCGAAAACGATCGTGCCATGCTTCGAGAACGTGTTAAAGCACCATTCTTCTTTATAACGAGCCATTGCGCGGCCCATCTTACGAACGTTGATGCCGAAGATATCCCAAGAAGAGTCCGTGATCGCTTCTTCCGTGATCTTGACCTTCATGCCGATCTTCTTAACACGAATCTCGAGCTGACCGTTCTCGACCGTGTTGAAGTCGACATAATCTTCGTTGTAACGTCCGCCTTCGGAAACTTCACTTGCATGGAGTTCGCCAACAACCGGAATGACGTAAGTGACGGAAGCACCGCCGTCGACATGGACGATATTCATGAAGCGCGTAGCCAGATACTCCGGCTCAGCAGCTTCGCGGAGCTCGCCTTCGATGACCTTCGGGATCATCTGAATCACGTCCGTAGACGTGAGAGCTTCCTGAACCGTTGAGCGGCCCTTCGAATAGTCGCCTTCAATATTCAGGACCATCTTTTCCATTAGGTCGAACGTCTTCGAATCCACGTTCGGAGCCTGCTTGGAACGGCCCTCCTTGAAATCGAGCTCTGCCTTTTTGGCCTTCTGACGGAGGCTGTCGATACTTTGCAGAGTCTCTGCCAATCTAATAGACATCTATGAGTGTCCTCCCTTATATCGATTTATACTCTCTTACTTGTTCAGCAGGATCTTGACCGAGCCGACGCAGCCGTCCCAATCCATGAACGTCGGAACGCCGCTCATGCCGCGCTTTGCGTAACTGAGAACGACTTCGACGCCATCCGTCTTATCTTTCAGGAGAGCATCAGCCTTTGCCTTATCAGCAACTTCGATCGTGATGATGCCCTGCTCCGGAGAAGCATACGTGACCTTGAAAGTGCCATCGTTGAGAAGGGCACCCTGCACGCAGTTCGTCTTTGCCACACCATCGATTGAGATCTGGAGATCTTCGACGTTGACTTCGAGATTACGAAAGTACATCGGGACATAGTCCTTACCGCCAGCATAATGAATCTTGCCAGCCTTGAAGTCCGGCTTCTGAACCTTGACAGCGTTATAACCATCCGTGAGGCCCGGGATGCCGAGATCGTTATACTGGAATTCCGGATTCATACGCGGATCATACGTATCGAGACGAGACGTCGATGCGAGCATATGGAGATCGTGGTTGAGGTAGTTCTTGTCATACGGATAGCCCGGATACTCGCCCGAGGAATTGAACGGGGAAGTATTGACGGCATCTTCACCGTGACGATTCGTCTTCGCATAGACTGCCGGATTGAATTCATCGCTCTTGAGACGATCTTCGAGAGCCCAAGTAGCCCACTTTGCAGCGCCTTCCGGAACGAGGTTGTGATTCACACTGTAAATCTGGCCGATTTCCTGCTGACGCTCAAGCTCATACTCAGCGAGGCTCATCGTAGCGACAATTTTCGGGAACGAGAGCGGGGAGAGCGTGATACGACCATTTTCATCGGACTTGACGCGAGCACCCGGGAAGAGAGCACCGTAAGCGCTACCCCAGAGGTTCTTCTCAGCCTTATCCTTAAAAGCGAACCAAGGCATCTCGACGAGAGCATCTGTGAGGAACGGGCCAGGCATGATGCCGTTGTAAGCATCCTCGTCACGCGTATACTCATTGCGCTCTAGCATGCCAATCGGATGGTTGCCTGCGCGAACTGCGTTCGTTTCAACGCCATCCTTGTCAACGATTTTGCCCGTCGTAGCGCTGATCGTGTAACCAGCATCAGCAAGCTGATCTGCCGGAGCCTTGAACGCAACCGTAGCACCGCCGGAAGCGCCCGCAGCTGCCTCGGCGAACGGACGATAGCACGTATCAGAATAAGCGCTAGCGAGACCAGCAAGCGGCGTCCACTCTTTGCCGACGTGATTTGCCTGCTGATCCTGAGCCTCTGCCGAAACAATCGCATCAGCTTTACCAGCGAAGTTCGGATACTTGTCGCCCGTCTGGCGGAGGCGAACCGGAACGCCGCCATTTGCGAGCGTCACCGTGTTGAACTGTTTATCGCTTTCGAAATCGACGAGATCCATGTTCGGATCTGTCGCGACGATACGGCCTTTCGGAATAACGACTTGGTTGAAGCCGTGAGCGAAACCGTACTTGAAGAGCGTCGGAAGACGATAGTCGAACAGATACTTGATGTTCGGGACATCATGCTCCGACGTATTCAGAAAGTTGTTCGTGCGATTGACGCGATCAGCGTCATCGCGGTAGCCAGGGAGATTTGCCTGGAAAACTTCACCACGCGCACCCGGCTGCAGGCGCTCATTCGTAGTGTAATCATTAGGTTGCAAAGCCATGAAATAATTTCCTCCTCTTAAGCTCTTCTAGCCGACACGACGTCACTGAAGATGCGGCGAAGATCTGCTCTGAGATCAATCGGCTCTTCGTTCTTCGCGGATTCCGTGACTTCGACATCTTCCGCGATGGACGGGTCTTTCACTGAGCCGGCTTCAATCTTCTTATCAGCCTTCTCCTCTTTAGACTCTTTCGTGTCGATGCCTGTAACCGTCTTGCTGGCCAGAGACTCTTTCATATCGCAAATGGAATCCTTGAGAGAATCCATCGAACGCTTTTTGATTGCTTCGACGTCAGCTTTGTCTGCGCCGAGAGCCTCGCGGAGAATCATATAGGTTTCTGCCATACTCTCCTTGAGAGCGGCCTTTGAATCCGCGATTTCTTTTTCCATGGACTCTTTCAGCTCTGCCGATTCTTTTTCGGACGCCTCAAGCTTTTCCTTGGACTCCTTGAGCTCGGTATTTTCAGCTTCGAGAGCCTTCTTAGCTTCCGTGAGTTCAGCAATCGTCTTTTCAGACGTTTCCTTGGCTTCCGTAAGCTCAGTGACTTTGGCTGAAAGCTCTTCAATCTTAGCTTTTGCCTCGTCGAGCTCCGTCGGCTTGACTGCTTCTGCCATTTCTTTTGCTCCTTTACTCGGTATATAGCTTTCTTGTGTTTGCATACTCTGTTTCGAGCTGTTCGCCGTTGCGGGGTATACATCCACTTTCTGGGAATACATGTCGCTAGGAACGACGACGAAGCTCAGTTCTTTGCCTTCCATTTCATGGACATCCCAGTAGCAAACTTCTTTTTTGCCGTTGTCATCATAAACTCTCCCGCGTTCATGCCCATTCGGACATCCTTCTTGAGAGTTCGTAATATATTCACCACAGATCGAGCATCTGACATCGTGAGCAGTGGCTCCGATAGACGTTGTAGCGAGAAGGCCATTTTTTACGTCCTTCTTCGCTTGCTCATCTGGGACATTTACCGTAAATCGAATCGCCGGAGTTCCTGAGAGCGTTCCGTGATCAACGTATTTTGCGTCGATGATGCGCCCGATGATATCTCCGTTTGATTCATTGTGATGTTTGATCAGCGGGCGATTATATGGCTTCGTCCAGCTCGCGATCGATTCTTTTAAGCATTTCGGCGTATATCTCGTGAAATTTCTCGTCGCGAATGGCGCGGCGTGAATTCCTTCGATCTCCACCATCAAAGAATCAGGGTCAATCGTATCCACCGAAGTTGAATGTTTTTCAGCTTCCGAAACTTCTATGGTTTTCGTTTCTCCAGAGGCATCTTGAACGAAAGAAGCATCTACGTATTCTCGAATCATTAATGCCATATCACTTTTCACCTGCCTTTTTTAGCTCCAACGAACATCTACAATAGGGATGAAACGCCGGAATATCATCCAGGCTGAAATGATCGGTATGGATAATCCGATTATGTTCTTTCTTGTCGGAAGAACCTTCGTTGAAATCTACGTACACCTGACGGATTTTTAGCGCGGCACATGTTTTCACGTACGCGTACCAGTAAGCTTTCGAAGCTACTTGCTCCGACAGGAAACGAAGTCGATATTCAGAAGAATTGAAAGCGGCTTCGCGGTCGTCTCGGCTCTTAGCCCGTTTCAGTTTTCGATGAATATCTTTAAACATTTCAGTAAGATGCTTGTCTACTTTATCATCTAAGAGAGCGGATATAATACGCGGTTCAATATTCGGCTGCTTCTTCGCTTCTTTTATTGCCGCGTCGTATCCTTTGACAGCTTCGGACGATATATATCGTTTCAAACTCTTGCCAATTTCATCTCTTACGAGTGGTAGAGATAAGAAGTCTTTACCGGAGCCATCTTCACATAAATCATTACGCACGGCATTATACCTTTTATAAATTGAAGTGAATTTTTTGCGATAGTCCTCTTTGTTTGCTTTCGTTATTTCTTCGCGGCTCTTTTCAGATTCCGTGACATTTACGTTCTCTTTCACCTTCGCGCTAGACGTTCCATGCTGGTTTTGTGGAGACATCGTATTTTTCGCCTGACCAGATGTCTTCTGTTGTTTATCCGGTCCAGATGTTCCGGCATTTGCCGTCGTGTTTCCTTCGCCGCCTGTTTTCGCGTTAACCAATTCAAGGGCATTTTTCTGCTGAACCATATTCGCGTAGAGACGAGATTCATCCACCGTATCGCTGCGAAGGCCGAGATTCGTGCGCATTTCCTCGAACGGGATCGCGTTGCCTTGGAACATATTCATCGCGTGCGTCTGCATCTTGACCTTCGTATCAAGATCAATTTCCTCGAAGCGGAAATAAACTTTATCCTGAACGTTGGTAATTGGATCATATCCGCCTTCGAGAAGAAGCTCGTTAATCATTCCGTTCTCGATGAACGTTTCAATTGTTCTCTGGAAGAACTTAACAGCATCATGCACCTGTTCATCCATAGAATCGGCATCTTGCTTCGCACCGCCACGGCCGGCCTGCGCCGTAGAAAGACAGAGAGCAGAGAAAACGCGGGCCTCGAAATATTTCAGGTAATTTGCCAAGTCCATGACGGAGCCTTCGGCACCGACAACATTGAACTCAGTGCGCTCATTTGTGATAAGAACGCCATCATCAGCGACTTTTTCGATTTCAGACTGAGCTTCCTTGATTTCCTGACTCGTCGCCATCATTCCTTCTTGAGGAATGCCGACTTTCATCTGGAGCAGAGGAGAAGCATGACGATAAACGAGACGAAGAGCGCTGCCTTCAATTTTGCGGAGCATTTTTACATCTTCAAGAGCGGCTTCAATACGCGGAGTACCAAATGCCGCGCCGCCCTTCTTGTCGATGTAGAAATGGATAACATCCGTGTTTTTAAAAGACTTCTTGTTATTACCGACCTGCTGCTGATACTGCTTAATCGTACCAGCATTATCACGTTTGATCTGGATCGTCGTAGGATCGACGCGGAAATAACCGCCGACAGGTTTCGTATCAAGAACTCCTTTCGCCTGAAGACCGCCGACATTCAAGTTATCGGCGCGGCTTTTAACGAGAAAGGCATTCGAGTAGGAAATCAAATCTTCAGCGATGCCCTGAAACAGAATATCCATCGGGGTGCTCGTCATAAAACTCATCAGATTAAATCTCTGCTGAATATATTCTGCGGCCGCATCGTTGTCCGATACAATAGAATATCCAGCCTTGAAAACAAGCTGAGAGTATTTGGTGATCGCGAGTTTAATATACGAATCCGCTGAGATGGCGTCGCGAATTTCTCCGAGATCTGATTCTGGAGAAGCGAAGTCGCCATTCGAGGAATCTTCGATTTGTCCGACGGCTTTGACGACGAAATTCTTTACGTTCTGAGGCGTAATCGTCATTCCGCCGGCTTCTTTCGTTTGAACTCTAGAAGGAGGGGAGATGAATTCCCGAATCCTGTCTTTTGCTAAGTTTATAAAATTCATCTTACGTGAGCGATGCTCACGACACCTCCTTAATAATGGACAGTCATGAAGCGAGTATATGTAAACTTATTTCCGTACTTGCTTGCGATACCTTTTTCTCGTTCCATATACTTCGTAGCGGCCTGTTCTCTTTCTTGTTCGTATGCCTGATAATAAACTTTTTCCGTCTCATCATAATCACGGAACTGAGTAGCTCTAAAACTCGTATATTTTTCAAGGATACTGACATTCGGCTCTTTCAGGTTAATCATCGTCGGTCGCCACGTCATACCCTTGCAACGAGGATCTTTAACATTTTTCTGCGCTTCTGCCACAATTTTATTCTGATAATTTCTTTTCAGCTCTTTCGCATGCAGATACAACTGGTAATGCCTCAGATTCTTTACTTCGTTCTCGTATTGATCGCAATTCGCATCGATTTCTTTTACAAAATTACGATATTGCTCATCATCGTTGCTCTTCTGGCTTGCGGCTTCCTGTTTTACTTTCCTCTGGTCTTCCGTCATCGCCGGATAGTCATTTTCTTTTACTTCTTTGAACTTAAACGGTTTATTGTCCGCTTCCGAGGAAGATGGCGTACTCGTCGTTGATGAAGAGGACGATGTTGAGCTGCTCTTTGCCGAGCTTGATCCGCTTGAAGAAGATTGGGTCGAAGAAGATGACGAGCTCTTGCCTTTGTTCTTATCGTTGTCTTTACTAGAGTTCCTTTTCGGTTCTTCAGCTTTATATTTATCCGCCGTCTTGAGGTATTCGACGGCGCTCTCTTCACTATACCCCTGTTTAATCAGATAGTTAATGTCATTCCACTGGATATGGCGACCATTTGGAGCCTTATAATGCGAATACTTGGAGCTATGATTCTTGACCTGCGGAGTTTTATATGTATCTTGTGTATTGAGGAAGTCAACGGCATCTTTCGTCGAATATCCCTGTTTGATGAGGTAGTCGATATCATTCTGTTTGATGTATTTCCCGTTCGGAGATACGTAATCGGAATCGCCTTTCTTGCGCTTCGCCGTAGCCTTATATTCGCTCTTCGCGGAGTATTTGTCACAGGTACCAAGATAAGCCACTGCATCCGATTCGCTATATCCTTGTTTGATAAGGTAGTCGATATCATTCTGCTTGATCTTCAAGCCATTCGGAGCCGTATACTTCGAATTTCCGGTAAATGGTGATCCGGACGAAGCCTGCTTCGTGATATCCTGGAGAATTGCACCACGTTTTTTCTTGTCGAAGACGCCCGTGATAACATCCGTAGCAAGATTGACATAATCTTCGTCAGACATGTTACCTTTGCTGATATTCTTCACGCCGCTGACGATATCGCCGACGGAAGCGCCGCCGATCTGGATACCGCTAACGACATTCTCCAAGAAGCTGCCGCCTTCGTGATTTCCTGTTTGACCGGTCGCGGCGTTGAGGGCTGCTCTTCCGATATTCCCGACAATTCCTCCACCGAGATGTTTCGATAACTGATCTGTACCCATCTTAAGAAGAGCATCTCCGATGTCTTTTCCGCTATCGCCGGTGATGCCTCCGCCGAAACCACCACCGATGCCGTGGGATACAGTATCGAGGGCTTGCTGAGCGAGATCTTTTCCGCTGCCGCCTCCGATAGCGCCGCTAATTTTATCGAGAAGATTTCCGCTCTTTTTCGACGAATCATCGCTCTTCGACGTATCTTTCGCGTAAGAGTATGTTCCATCATCGTTCTTGTCGACTTTCTTCGAATACTTGTCAACTTTATTGAGCTCGTTGATAGCGTCTTGCTCGGAATAGCCTTGCCCTTTGAGATAATCAAGATCGTTCTTCGAGAAGTGCGTACCATTCGCGGCTTCGATGTCGCTATCGCCGTCTTTGAACTTCTCACTTTTACCTGAATCACTCGAGGAATCAGCCGTAGAACCAGATGCATCCGTTGTTTTACCGCTGTCACTGCTGGTCGTTTGCGTGTTGTAGGCATCTGCGCCATTAATAACTTCAGCGCTGCCAGAGCCATCGCCGATCTGTCCAGCATCATTCATTGCCTTCTCAATTTCCTGATCCTGAAGGTTTCTAGCGTAGATATCAACGCCATTTTTCATAAGTTCGGCTTTCGCTTGAGCTTCTTTAACTGTTGCGTTTAAAATATCGCTCGTAAGTATCGTAGAAGAGTTGAGATACTTGAACATGTCATAGAATGCCGAGGAATAAGCCGCGTTATAGCTTGAACGAGACTCTCTCAAAAGAGAATTGCTATGGGAATCGCAGTAAGATGTCGAATCCTTATATTTTTCTCCGTAATAGCGTTCTCTTTGAAGCTCTGCCGCATGCCAAGAGCGTAAATGCATCATCGTTCTATCGACTGAGTGTGTCTTTTTGAAAAGGCGAGACATTTGGTCACGAGAGATTTGTGAACGCACGATATAATCTCTTAAATGTTCCAGCCCTTGCCCTTCAGGAACTTTGACTTCATCGCCTTCGAAATTCTCGGTTAAATCTTCGATATACATCGCACCAGCATCCGCGACGATTGTTAGCATCTGCTGGAAATATTTCTGCATAATGATCTGGAGCTGCTGGAGATAATATGTTTCCAACTCCACCTGATCTTTCGCGTACGTTTCCTTTACGATATCGACGAGCGTCTTTGGTGTCTCCAACGCGATGACGACATTCGCTGGCTTCGGGAAAAGATCTGGCAACTTCGTCAAATATGGGTTGTTCTTCTGCGGAACATGGTCGATATAGTCAATTTCGTCCGGGATTTCTCCCCCCGGGATATATTCCTTTGGCGTTTCTTCTTCATATGTTCCATTTGGCCATTGAACATCGATTCTCGTGATAATTCTTTCTATCGTCGGAACCAAAAATTGAAGCTCGCTCGGAAGCAGAGGGATTAGATTCTTTATCTCGTCATATTGCTGTTTTAGCTGTTCCGGAACTGTCGTAGTCGTAGTCGTAGTCGTAGGAGTTCCGGTACGACTTCTGCCAGTATTTTTTTCTTCCTCTTCCGAAGTTTCTTTGATAGGGTTATTTTTTAAACCTTTTTCGTGTTCTTCTTCCTCTTCTTCCGGCTCTTCGATATCCGGAGTATTTTCATCAGGAATCGGAACGTTAGGAACTTTCGTTCTCTGGAAAACATCGTCAGATAGATAATGACGCTCTGGCTCTAAATCCGGACGATATAGTATTTGGTCTTTCTTTTCGTCTGCCATCCTTTTCTCCTTTCTCTCCTAATCCTTTTCTCAAAAAATGTTCCACATGGAACATTTTCGTATAGCAAAAAGCGCCGTGTCAGGGGCACACGGCGCTCGAAGAGAAAGGGATATATATAATAACGGGGCAGGAGAGGAGCCCCGATATTACCACATCGTTCGACCGCCGCCAGAGTTTCGTCCTCCTGAACGACTTCCCCACGAAGAATGATAAGATCTTCCTCCGCCAGAAGTCAGAGGGACATGAACCCATTTCTGGTAGTCTCCGGGAAGCTCGCCAGGATCTTTCCCGATTTGTTTCACTCTAGTAGTATTTTTCCATGGGTTGATAGAATTATCCAAGTCACGTAGCACGGCATTTGCCTGCCGATTCAATGGATCTACGTGAACCTGCTGGATCCTTGTCTCCGTTTTCATCGTCTTAATCGCACCCGTAAGATCGGGGAATTTCAAGACGAACGCCAAGTGGGCCAGTCCAAGAGCATCAACGAAGTGTTCGTTCTTGCTCGTATAAACCGGGACGCCCGCCTGCGAGATATGATCTACTTCATAATCAACTAATTGCTTATGAAGTACTTCATCGAATGGAGACAAGATAATTCTGCCGCGCTCGAAATTCAGCTTTAGCTGATTCACCATGAACTGCTTCATGGGCTCCTTTGTTTTTCTTCTCGTAATCGGATCTAGAATATCCAAGGTCTGTTTGAACTGATATCCGATAACTTTGGATTTCAAGCCTGATTCAGGATGTTGATCGCCATAGATATGCAGTCTCTCTAGCTGATAATCTCCGTATCCACGGTCACAAAAGATCCATGATGGGCGATATATCTGATTCAGTTTTACCGTCATCTGGACGGCTTTATCTAAAGAATACTCGCTTCGCGGCACCTCTATCCTTTTCATTACCATGAACTTTTTTCTATGCACATCGAAGTCTAAGACGAGTAGAGAGCTACCGGCCTGGTAGGCATCCCAGTCAATGCCGATGCACCTAAATGGATTGTATGGTGCCAGATTTTCTTCGTCATACATGATTTCGATCGGCGGCTGCTGCCCGTTTAAGTTTCTTTTCTGAGTGTCTGTTAGAGGAGCGTACGTATAATACACCTGATGCATTGCTTCATCGAGCTTATTCTTATCGAAGACGCCGGCTTCTTCGGTACCGAAAATCGCTAGAATTTCATGGTCATACTGAGAAGCCGTTAATTCAGCTCGATACTGATCTTCTAGCTGCTGGCTCCAATTCGGATTATCCATCGAAGGATGATAATGCTCCGAATACCCCATACCATTCGGCCTCTTATCCGTACACATCTGATAAAAAACGCCTCGTTTACCAGTAGGGGTAGAGGAACAAGTCATTCCGATATCTGGGCGCTCACCGGCGATCATGGCTACCGTGGAGTAATCGTTAGTTCCCATGTAGTCAATTTCATCAAGAAATAGCCAATCAGCCCTCTGTCCGCGCACAGACGCTGCGCCCTGGCCCGATGAAGCGCCGGTCGTAAAACCGAGAATCGTCGAGCCGTTTTTGAACTCTACCGTATAAGGAGAACTCTTAATCCTCGTGATTTCATTCTTTAAGAGAGGAGACTCCGCGATCAACTCTCTCATACGCATAAATAAGAGATTTACCTGATTCTCGTACGGAGTAACGTAGAGGACACGATAATTTCGGCCTTTCGGAGCTGTCATCGCTCTCCATAAGCCTTCTATAATCATCGTCTCCGACTTCCCGCAATTATGCGTATAGATATCATTTACAACAAAATTATTGTTTTCAGGAACCATGACGCTATATGTCATAAATTTTCCAAGATGCTCGATGCTCTTAACAGGATCCCATTCGATGTCTCCATCGCACAATTTCACGATTTCTCTCAAACCAAGATATTTTGATAATATTCGTGCTTTCCATTTTTGAAGTTTGTAGCTTTTCAAACGCAACCTTTCATTTAATGGATCGCTTGGCCATAACTTTACTAAATTTGTAAGTTTCAAGCCCTTACGTGAAATCTCCTCTTGAATTACCGGATTAATCTCTTTCGGCATAAAGAGGTCTTGCTCTTTTCCTTGCGTGATAATGTCAAAACACTTGCTTACAGCTTCTTCCTTGCCGTAAATTCCAATTTCTTCCTTGAAAATCATAAAAGAGATACGATCGCAGATGCAAAGAATCCACGCTTTTTTCTTTTTACGTATATGTGTTCTTATTCCAAAACGCAAGAGTAAATGAGCTAATTCTCTGATCAATCGCTCGGAATTCGAGCAATATCCTATCTCAGTTCTTGTTTTTTTGCCAGACGAACATGCCCAGCCATCAGTAGAGAATAAACGAGAAATGAATAAAGCAATTTGTCTTCTTGAACTCTTAAATATTTCTTTCGGAATAAACTTGTCATCTGCTCCATGCCCAAATACGCCATATTTTATCAAAAGCTCTTTTGCTTCATTCTTATATGTCTTGCTCAGCCGATGCTCTTTTTTTCTGATGCTGTAGTCGTAAGGATTTCCAGAGCATTCATAATGATGAAGTTCGCATCCGTACTGGGAGACAATTTGCTTCATTTCTTCAAGTTGTTTTCCTGGCGCTTGAGTAAAGCGAATTGTCTTTCTCGTACAATTTCCATCGCCAATCATGTAAGCAAGAAATTTAGCATCATTGTCGTCAATTTCTTGATTTCCAAAAAAATTTAGCGCTAGAGGAGTACCGACAGAATCTCCTACATTTAATTCTTCGATATTTTTCCATCCAAAGGCTGTTAACAGAGGATGATCTGCCGTAGCGTCGATAACTTTTCCGCTTTCAAGAGTTACTCTTAGAACTTCTCGCTCTCCATTTTCATTTATAATACTATTTTGCTTCGCGGTAGCTTGATATTCATCATTCAGAGAAACTACGCCAAAAGGTTTTTCTTTTTCGAATAATTCTTTTGCTGTAGAGAGCTCTCCAGTAATTGGATCAAAAATGTTTACCCATCCTGGGACACAGCGTCTTCCAAGGCGATACACTTTACGCAGACTAAAATCGCGAAGCATTTCTTCCTGATAGGAACGTGCCGTCCACGGGCCATGTTTCTTGGTCCCTGCGTCATACGTCCGTACGAAAGCTTTAGCCCATAGAACAGGGTCAGCGAAGATTTTCTTCAACTTCGCCTGCTCTACGGGCGACAATCTAGCCATATAAAATCAGCTCCTTTTCGTTTTCTCGAGGATATGAGCATAGCGGCGATAAATTTCGCTGTTCGTATCCATTTTCATCTCTTTCTCTTCTTCTGTCTTCTTCCACTTGCCTTCGTGCTTCTCGATAATTCCCGAAATAATGGGATCGAGATGTTCTGGATGAAGACTCTGAATCTGAAGGCAGAGAGAATATATAGAATCAGCGATACCGCCATTCCGGAATACACGATTTAAATAAGCTCCCGTATGGCATTCTTCCGGCTGGACGATAACGCGAAGAATCGCTTTGAAAATGGCGACTTTATAGTTTTTTCGAACGATATACGTCACGAAACTCTCGTCAGCGCCGAGTCGCCGCATATAGTCCATCAAAACTTCCCACGAAGGAGTGTCATCTTGATCGATTGCCTTGACATTCGGCTTCTCGAAGAACATCGGGCGCTCCTTCGTCGGCATAATCGAGATGTCGAAGTTATATCCGTCGATTCTCTTGCTGCCGGCGGCCGTCGTCGAGGAAAAATCAGTGACACGAATCTGAGAATAAACGTTTTTATTGATATCTTGAATCGCTCGTTTCAAGACTCTTTCCTGATAATTTCCTTTCGTCATGTGAGTCGCCGGAGGAACGATCTTCACGATATCGTCATAAGATACATGAATCAGATATTTAGAACCGTACTCGTTATTCTGCTGACGCATTTCGTAGATCGTAGCTACGATCCAGTTCGTTAGGGAGTAAGAATACTGAGATTTCGAATTCAGATAAAATTCAGCCGGTATTTGAAGATCAGGGGAGGACGCGACGAAATTTCGATAATATTCTTCGTATCGAGGATTTACTTCGATATGGATTACGCCGTCATCATTGATACGGATATAGCTATACATCGCGAATGCGCCGACAGTCGTTAGTTCTCCTTCTCGATAGCCGACGATTTTCTGAGCGAAATAGTTATCTGAAAGAGTTTTGACGGCTTCCGCGCACTGCTTGACAACATCCCGTGGGCGCTTGCCGCGAAGATGTGCGATGGTCGCTGTATCGATATCGAGAGATAGATTATGCTCGTCTCGCTTGACAGCTTCTTGAATACTCTGCTGAATGCAGACGATGATATACATCTCACCTTTATTCAGAGATCTATTGGGAATTGACTTTGCGAGGGGAGTATCGTACCACAAAGAAAGCTGTTCCGTTCTTGCCGCTACCTCTTTTGCCATCTTTCTCAGACCTCCTTCTATCTCGGATACTAGCGTATCATTCGATGAAGGATTCGTCAACGCGCGAAAAATGTATAAATAGAAAAATACGCCGAAGCATCTACTTACGTATCTAGTATAGAATCGTATCTTACTAATTTATCAGGAGTGAGCTATTAGAATAGAGTCGGCCGAGCGCTCCGCGAAGCCGCGCCAGCTCTAGCTCCGTCTTTTACATTTTTCGCCTTGATTTACATTTTTCGCGGCGTATTCTACATTTTTCGTCGGTATTTATACATTTCTCGCGTCTCGATAGAGTTATTTTTACGTTTTTCGCGTTACCTGTGGATAAGTAAGTGGATAACGTGGATGAAACGGCGAAAATACTGTGGATAACTGCGTTCTTTCTTCTAGAACACGAAAAATGTATAAATAGGTCAAAAATATTTTTTAGAACGGGTTCGAGTAGAGGTCTTCGTTCGATTGTTGCCCTCTCGAACTAGCCATTCCTAGTACGCTAGCTCCGATTGTACCGGCGGCAACTAACTGCGGCCCATGATATCCGTTGAAATAATCCTGCATTCCTGGGCCTTTCTTTGCTTGTTTTTGAAGAGTATCTTGAATCGCATCCATCGTATTCTGGTTTTCACCGACCTCGACGCCATGATCTTTTAGAACTTTATCGTATTCTTCCTGATTCTTGGCTCCGCGAAGGTCACCGAGAATCTCATCACCTTTCGCGGTAAGACGTTTGCCCATAGCTTTCTCGGCACGTTTCTCGCCGATTTCCCCGATATTAAAGCTACCACCCGATTGTTTTTGCCAGTCTTCGATTGCCTGATCTGTCTGCTGTTGAAATTCATTCGGTTTATCTCTCCAGCGGCTGAAGAATCCGCCATTTTTCTTTTCTTCTTTCGGCGTTTCTCCCGTAGGTTTTTCTTCTCTCGGAACCGTATTTTCAGAAGCAGCTTTTTTCTCTCCGCCCATAGGGGCATAATCTATATCTTCATAACCAGATGACTTCGCTCCAGTAAGTGGATCTCTTTCGTCTCCCGTTACGCCTTTGGCCGGAGTAGCCGTCGGAGTTTCTCTCGGTGGTTTTTCTCCTCGCGTTCTAGCTTCAGTAACTTGATCCGTCATGTCTCCGTTTCGAGATATCGCCGGAGTAGGTTCTTGAGGAACAGTAGTTTTTGAACCTTCTGTTTTAGGCGGACGAGGAGGTTCGATACTAGGTGCTGAAGAAGTTTTTTCTTCTTCTATCTCTTCGATAAGTCGAATGAGTTTTTCTTTGTCTTCTTCGAGTTCTTTGAATTCTCCTAGCGTACTTCCTTTCGGAATTACTTTTTTAGTACCGATTCCGACAGCTTTTTTAGCACCTTTTAACAGCTCGCCAATTGCGGCCATTCAATTCACCTCACTTCATCATGTATTTAGCTTCATTCCCTAGCAAAGCTTGCTGCGTATTATACTGAGATCTCTTCGCGATCTCCATTCCCCGTTGACGCATCGTGTATGTCTGTTGCGTATCGTTGAAATGAGCATTCGAGAAAGCCATATTCGATTGCTCCATCGCGACCTGGCGACGTTTTTGATGCAGGGCCTCGCCGCCACTGATAAGTAGCTGGGGAACTTCTTTCACGGCTTCGACCGCCATATAAGCGGGAAAGGAAAGAAGCATCGGGAGAGCTGCCTCAACCGCCGCTCCGGCCACTGCGCCCGCTTTCGATGATCCTTCCTGTCTCGCCTGTTGATAAGCATCGACGCCAGAATAAGCACCGAGACCGACATTAAAAGCCGTTCCTTTATGTTTCCAGAGAGCTGACGCTATCGCTTTGATCATTCGTATTCATCTCTTTTCTGTTTTATCCATGACGATTCGCGTGGAGAGCGAAAACCAGGTCTCCCGTCGCGCCGCCATTATTCAAAGTACCGTAGGTTTCCTTCTGCATTGAAGGCGTCGCGGTCACTACGCCGCCGGACATCGTACCCATCTGACGTTTATCCATAGCGTCTACGCCTTCCATGGTAGATACGATAGCGCCGGGAACGATTAATCCGGCAAGCATCTTCTTCGAAGCCGAAAAATGAGCGTCGGTATGATGAACTTTACCCGTGTCTTTATCGTACTTGCTTGTCGCGTATTTCCATTCGCCCGTGCCTTTGATGCCGTTTTTTACGTTCGCGGCCATTCGCCCGACGAGGTTATGAGATGCTCTAGGATCCGACATTCCGGCTCTGGCATCCTTCACTAAGAACTTACCGGCTTTATAAGCTAATTCGGCTCCTTTTACTCCCAGAGCTGCGCCTGTCTTGGTAGCTTCCACGGCCATTTTCCCGGTTTTTATTTCGGCTCGACCCATCGCGCCTAATCCAGCCATCGTAGCTTTCCCTACTCCGTGAGCTACCGTAGCTGCTCCGGCTTTCGCCATATTGCCGGCAATATTCTTGATAATAGAGAGTCTAGACATCTAATTCCTTCTCTCGTTAGATAAACGGAATACCGATTAAATCGAAATTACCGTCGCTATCGCGGTAGAGACCTCCGCCCGACGCGACACGGCCAGCCGCTGAAACACCCATATAGCCACCGGCGATGGTACCTCCGATCGCCGTCTTGTTCCATGACCCATCATCATTCTTATACATGGCTTTTAGACGATCTGTATTCGAGATCTTAGCTTGATTACCATTTTTATCCAACAGTTTTTTCTCTGGTCCCGTTCCTTCGACTTTATACCCGAGCTTGTCGGCGATCTTCGTATTCCCGAGAATACGCTCGTCCATCTGGCTCTTCCATGTATCTTTTACTGCCGTTCTAAGGTTGTTAATTGGCTGATTTGAATGAAGTACCGTAGAACCTACGTTCTTCATTAGTCCGAACATGCCCATCCTTCTTAGTCCTCCTTATATATTTTTATTGAATATAGAGCTTATATTAACGAACTTATAATAAGATCTACCCGGCGAATTTTTCTATCCGAAAAAGCGTTATTCTTCGGGAGTCACCGAGATGGTATCGAGAGCGTCGTATAGAGCCTTGGATACCGAGGAACCTTCCTCGTCCTCGTCCTTGCTCTTCGACTTATCTTTACGGGTCATCATCAGTAACTGATATGTCTGGTCTCTCTTCTTGGAAATCTTCTCGTAAGCTTCCCACGCCTTCGAGACGGCCGGCTGGCGAATCTCATTACCTTCACTATCTACGCCGATTGCCATGTCGATAACGGGAGTACCGTCTTTCGCCATTAACGCCTTACAGCGCTCCAGCATGACATCCAGCATAATCAGTTCACTTAATAGATTCTTATCGGTGAACGACGCCGTATCGAAATCAATATCTTTGGCGTAGCCATTGGCTCTCAAGTCAATCTGAGCGATTTCTACGGCGCAGTATTCTCCGATCGGAGCCATATCGTAGGGGAGGAGAGGGCATTGATCAGAATAAGGGCACCCTTCTCCTTTACATACGAGCGGCACGCGAGCATGCATGCCATTCTTGGTAGATAAAGCCGCCATCGCCAGCTTCACCGATTGCTGTGCCCGCGACGTAATTCCCCAGGGATTATTTCTCTCTTTCACCTCGGCAACGAGAGTCTTCGTCTTACTCTTGATATCTTCCTCGGTATCTCCCAAGAGATATTCTTCTTCTTCATCTTCTTTTTCTACTTCAAGATTCTCCCATGGGCCTTTCTTTTTCTTTTCTTCAGTCTTCTTGGTAGAAGTCTTCCTTTTGGCCACTGATCTTCACCTCCTCGAATTTGCTATCCATACCGTAGCTCTTCGCCGTGAAATAATACGCGATCGTATCTTCCTCTGATCCGAACTTACATTGATAGACATGGATCCCCTTTAATAGATATCTTTCATTCTCAAGCGATTCCAGCGGGCTTAAATAACCAGCCTCGGTCGTCAGTATCCCTGATATCTCGCTCAACGGCTGATCCTCTCCTCGATCGATAATCAGGTCGAACGTAAATTCTCCATCGATCACTACCGCGTTATTCACCAATATCTTAGACATTCTTCAAATCATCCCTTTCTCTTATATACTTATTTCTCTCTTCTACCAATTACCATTACCCCTCTAAAAACTTATCCTTTCCACCCTCATCTACGAAATGTAAAAAGCCTATAGAGAAGCGAAAAATGTAAAAATTCTCCTCGAGTACTAGGTAAGTATGAGGAAATCTTTGAACGAGAATTCGAGCCCCCGGGTAAGGTTCTCGCCGAAATTACCTCGTGCCAATGGCATTCAGTGCCATTTTTTCAATGAAAAAGAGACCGTCTCGCACACGGTCTCTTTTTATGTCAACCATCGTAGGAGGATGATTGCTATGTTTAACTATGTCAACAACTACACTGCCGCTGATTTCGATGACCTCCGCCTTATGAAACTCAAGGAGCTCATCGAAAGTTCCGAAGCAAAAGGCTGGAACGTCTTCGTCAAGAAGACGTCGACGCAGCTTCAGTGGTGGCGCCGCAAGGGCCACCTCGTTCAGATGCTCTGGAAGGAAAATCGCTGACGGTAGAGCACGAGGGCATATACTTGGTGTTTACTAGGTATATGCCCTCTGCTGTGTCGTCAGACACATGGTTGAAACACCTAAAGAATGCTCGAATCGTCACGGAGTGTCTCTCCCGCTCTTGGCTACTCTCCACCCTCTATCTTGAATAGAAGGGAGGTACGAACCATGATGAAGAAGTACAAAGTCTCCGGGATCATTCTTGACAAAAAATGACTTCGGAAGAAGGTTCGAGCGTGTCGTCTTTGCCAGTAACCGCGAGGAAGCTGGCAAGGCCGCGATGAGAACGTTGCGTCTCTATCGTGGAGACATTGTCCGTGACGTTCAAATCACCGAGATCCAGTAACGTGGATCGCTTGAGGTGATTTCAACGTCATGTGCAGATACCGGATGACCCAACGCTCGGTATCTGCTTTATATAATAAATCGGCTTGGCTACGAGGTCAAGTCTTTTTATATTTTTGTTTATTTATTTGATGCCGCCTATCTCGGCGGGGTAGAAATAGAATAGGAGGATTATCATGTTCACACTTATCTCTGCTATCGTTGCTGTTGTTCTCTATGTCGTTATCAACCATGATAACGATAATGTAGCTACTGCTGAGATGACAGTCGCTAATAAGCCGGAGAAAGATCTCTCTGGAGAAGTCGCTCTTAAACTGATGCGCAAGGATGCTCATCGCATCTGGAATGCGTACCAGAAAGGCATTCTTGACGAATCTAGCAACGAGTTCGCTGCTATGATTCGTTTCCATCAGGCATGCCGCACGTGCCGCACGGCTCGCGTTATCGCGTACTGCGTGGCACACTAATCGTCATTTCGTAAAGCTGTCCTAGCCGGCTATACGGGGATATAGGGGGATATCATGAAAAACTATCTTGTTTTTATTCTGTTATGGATTTTTTCTAAAATCGACAAACTTCTTGCTTCTAAAGAAGAAAAGAAACTTTTTCGCAAATGCACTCTTCGCGTCAATGCTTATATTGACGAAGAGTGCAAAAAACTCCATATCAAAAAGCCTCTCGTCGTAATCGGACTCATTAGCAATCCGACGACGAGAGGCGAATGCATTCGCGAAGGCCATGTTATCCGTATCGATCCGTTGAAAGGAGATGAGTATCTTACTACTTTAAGACACGAGCTTCGTCATGTGTGGCAATGGACATACCGTGAAGATATTATCCGTTGGACGCATGAAAATATCGAGAGGAATGACGATGACAGCTATCGTTACAATCCTGTCGAGATTGACGCTCGTCATTATGCCGAGTTTCATGATGATAATGGCATAATGGATATTCCCGTCGCTGTCCTGGAGAAAATGAACGAGAATGGCAAGCTTACTCAAAAGCTGAAAGCTTTGCTTACCGTTTCTCTTGATAATAGCGACGTCTAAAGCGATTGTTTTCTATCCATTTTTGACGATTTTTCAGTATTTCGTCCATCGTGTCGCCAACGAAATCGACCTCGGCATTTTTTTCGAGTTGGAATTCAATATATTCGTTGATCATGTGATAGAAATCTATAATCCATTCTTTTAAAGTCATTTTGTTCACCTCGCCTCTATTTTACTTCTTTTGAATAGGGGCGTCAATTGTCTTCGCTCTCCTTGGGGGAGGCCAGACGTTAAAGAGGCCGTTGAAGTGTTTTTGTATAGACATGAATTCTAAAGGAGGAATATATCATGTCGAACATCAATGAAATCGCCGATGTCCAGGAATCGGCCTACCGCGTTGTTGCGTGGGAGGCGAAGAAGTTCAACAATCCGTCCATCGAGGCGGATTATGAGAAGCTTGCAAAGATGCGCGGCAAGCTCGCTCCAACCACGACGCTCGTCACGAGTGATCAGGTAGAGGAGCTTATTACTCCGTACCTGCTCGCTAACCGTGTCTCCGTGGATACGGATGACGAAGGGCGTGAAATCGTCTCCGATGATGCATCGGATGACGATGCCAAGGCTACGGGCCAGCTCGTAGCCACGAAGCTGTACCTGGATAAAGATGCCCATGTCCAGCGTACGCTGGCTCCTATCCCGTATAACCGTGTATCCCGCTATCTTCCGAAAGAAGAAGCGACGGTTCATACGGGAACAGGCGAGTTCGTTACGCGTGTAAGCAATTACACGCAGTTCTACCTGGTCTTCCAGCTTACGGGAGCTGATGATCAGTATGTGCTCGACCGCGAGATCTACCGTAAGGTAGGCACGGACGAATTCTATTGGGAGAACGAGTTCGATCAGCTCGTTAATATCGTCACGGGGGAGCTCGCGACGATTGACGAGCTGGGAGAATGCCTCGTGTATAACTCCCGTAAGATGCCTGGTCAGGAAAATCTGACGGCAGGCGAGAAGAAGAGCTACACGATTCAGTTCGTGTGCTCGAACTTCGGAAACATCAATGTCCGTGCGTTGAAATACGTGCTGACGTACGGTGCATCCGAGCTTCTGGCCGCGACGCCGAAGACGAGCCAGAAGGATCTGGCTCAGAAGAGCAACCGTTTGGCGCAGTACATGGCTCCGAATACTTCGGGGACATTCTTGCATAACGTTTGCTTTTTCATGGGCAAGATCAAGGACGATGACGGCAACGAGTACCGTGACGGCTTCGCTTTCGTCTTGGACGAAGCGGTGCGCCATTGCTTCGTTGTCTTGAGCAAGGGCATGTTCGCGATCTCTAAGAAAGCTTGCCAGGGCCTGGCCATCCAGATGCGTCCGTGGCTCTGCAAGCTGGAGAGCGAGTCGGTATCCGAGGGATACATGGCTCGCTTCCTGGAACTGCGTCATGCTCTCGAAAATGCCGTGTTCGTGTACAGGGACGCGGTGACGGAAGAACAGCAGGAAGCGTTCAACGAGGCTCTTGAAAGCAAGGGCAAGAAGGGCGCTTTCGCCGGCAAGTTCGTTTTCATCGCTGATCATGAAGGTGATTGGGATGAGAACGAAGTTCCAGAGTTCTTCACGGATATCAATGGCCTGAAGGCAGAGTTCGATCTGAAGATGGGATCTACCTTCAATATCTTGTCGATGAGTCATCATAAGTCGCACAAGAACGGTGCTCACTTGAGCACGCAGCTTGTGCAGTCGATGATGATCTTCGATTACGAAGCCACGAAGAAAGTCGTCGCTCGTCATATGGAGGCGTACGTCGCCGACAAGTTTGGCGAGCTGATGAACGGCACGGGCAAGACGCCGACCGTTCAGGATGTCGAGGGTTCGCTGAAGGGACAGCTTCTCGCGAAGCTCTGCCCGGCGGTAACGACAAAGTACTATTTCCCGCTTCTCCGTTCAATTTCGAACAAGACGATGGAGGGAATGGTGCGTGTCGCCAATAACCTGAGCATCCCGACTGAGGGGGCGTACCAGAAGCTCATGGTGGATCCCGCCATGGACTTCGGCGTACGCATCTTGAACGTCACGAAAGACGCGACGAGCAATGGCATCCTCGAGGTGCTGGCTCCGACCGTCGAAGTGACGTGCCGCGGCATTATCGTTAAGTATCCGAAGCAGCACTTCGGAGAATACGGTAAATGCCATGTCGTCTCCGTCGCTGATTATATCGCTCGTGTCAAAGCGTGCGATGAACTCAGCGAAAATGACAAAGCACTCCTCATCGAGAAGGTTCGTCGCCTCTCGAAGGGAGTGCTTTGCGTGCCGGCAGTCGCCGAAGTCAAAAACATGCTTGCGGGCATGGATTTTGACGGTGACGCGGTCATCCTGTTCCTTGATAGCGGTGTCGTTGCCGTGATGTGGAAAGGCGTTCCCATCGCTGTCTGCATCGACGAGAACGACGCTGGCATGCTCTCGGAAGAAGAGTATGCTGCTTATAAGGAGCAGATCTCGAAGAAGTAATTCTATCGAGATACTGATATGTTAACACTGTTAAGGGGGGGCGTCAAGCCCCCCTATCCATGTTATAAGGAGGAATTTATCATGGATAACGAAAACAAAGAGCTGCTCGGTCTCAACCTCGGTCACGATGACTTCATCAATGCGTTGGTGAATAAAAATCCTGGTCCTGGCCAGGTCATCAATGCTCATCGCATTTTCGCGGCTATTTACGCGATGGCTGACGAGGAACCCAAAGCTGCTAAAATGGCGCTGGATAAGATCTTCGGCATCGGGAAGCGCGGTGAGCATTACGTCTCGCCGATTCCACCGATGGTCGTGCGCGAGAATCTCACGATCAAGAACGTGAGTTTCTCGATGGTCCACGAGGCCGTCGAATCGGCACGCAAGGCTGAATTCTCCTCCGTGGAAGAGATGAAGTCTTGCGCCGATGACTTCACGACATTCGCGAGAATGTTCAGTGAAGCAGTCATTGATGCTGCTAAGAAAGGTGGCATCGTGCCAATCGAGTACATCGATGCGCTCCGTTCAGCTGTCAAGCCGGAAAGCCTTCTTCATACGGAGAAGTCTTTCAATGCCGAGATCAACTGGATGACGGATAAACCCGCTCGTAAGGGCTGGGTCCGTCATCAGGATTCGAAAGCGAAGGGTGCGGTTGATGTCCTCTGCCAGCAGAAAGGTAAGAATCCTTACCGTTTCGTCGCCAAGGAAAACAGCACACAGCTCGTGCTCGAAGATCCTTGGCATGAGCTTAGCGTCGATTGCTTGAATAAGGCAGTTGATGGTTACGCGGCGAAAGTTACGGAACTGGAGCCGCATCTGTTCTCGTATTTCGTAAAGGCGGTCGCTGATCGTCGTGCGGAAGATATGAACTTCGATGCTGTCTGTGTCATCGCGTCCAAGCTCTGGGCACAGATGAACCGCACGATCACGTCCAGCATGACGGCAGAGAAATCCGCCATCGAGACGACGGACAAGGATCAGAAACGCGCCGAGGAACGTGCGATCACGGCTCGCTATCGTGAGACGTATAACGCTCTCGGCAACGAGATTCGCCGTCAGTTCGGCCTTTTGAAGTCGAATGATATGACGGAAATGGCTATGGTTAACGCCGTAGTTAACGCCGCGTATCATGACGAGGAAGGTAAGCTCCTCGACGATGTTTCCGCAACCAACTTCGCGGATAACGTCATCGGCGAAGAGTTCTTCTCCTGGCTGAAGAAGCACCTTCTTCATAAAAAGGAGAATGTCACTGAGGAGGCTGTCGAGCCGCTGATCGGCTGTGACTTCGAAGAAGGATCCGAGATCGTATTCAAAGATTCTTTCGCGGAGAAAGACGGTCATTACGCCATGGCGGAACGTCCGAACGTCAATGGCTCGTATGTCATCAAGAAAGTTGGTGGCAAATGGGCGGCTACGAAGAAGATCGATGATATCGTCGAGTCATCGATTGACTTCGTAGAGAATCAGGTCATGTTCATGACCTCTTCTACGTCGGAAACGGAAGAACGTCTCGTCGCGATGGCGAAGGCGGCTTCCGTGAAAGGCGCGAAAGTCACCTTGGTTCACAATACTAAGGTGAATGGCGTCCGTCAGGCTATCTTCGTTGATGGCAAAGCGTATGGCCGTTATGCCAATGCTTACGCTGATCTTTCCAAGAAGAAGGATCGTGAAGCAGCGAAGAAGCTCGGTCTCGTCATGGACAATGTCTACGATCTCGTTCAGGGTGACCTGAAGGATATCAAGATGATGTCCTATCCGGACGAACATGGCCGTAAGCATGCGAAAGCCGTCGTCGTTCTCGAGAACGTGACGAAGATTGCGTGGAACAAGGTTCCGAAGTTCAATGGTTGGGTTCCGGTCGAAAAGAAAGTAGTTAAAACGGCGAAAACCGTTAAGACGAATTTCTTCGCGGCTAAGAAGCCGGTCGTAAAAGAAGAGCCGAAGAAAGCTGCTAAGAGCGATAAGCTCGTCAGCTTCTTCGCCAAGTATCACTAAGTATTATTATCTCAAGGATGAGAGGGGAAGGGTGCATGGATGCACCCGTACTAATGCAGCCATCGGCGGTCCAAAGCCCGCGTGAGAAATGCAGATGGGTACGTTTATTTTCTACCGTTAAAGAGAGGAATGGTAAAAATGTCGAACAGAAAATATGATCTCAAAGCGCTTGCCGCGCTGAAGTATGCGGCGTTCAAAATCGGGCGCAAGATGGAACCCGTCGAAATTCTTCGGGCATTGATTGCGCCGACCGATCTTCCGTCGGGTGATATTGCGGAAGTTGTCCTGGCGTACATGCTGGGATATCTCACGAAGGTTGTTCGTGGCCTTTACGTCGATATGTCAGCGTATGCGGACATGAAAGGAGTTGACTTTGTGCTCACGCGCTTCGGCTATGAGCACAAACTCCAGCTGAAATTCAATAGAAAGGACCGGCGTGATTACGGCGAAGATATCGTCGTATTCTATGCCGGTCCTTCTAGCAAGTTCATCGGAACTAAGTATTTGGAAGAAGATCGCGGAGATAATATTCTTCTCAATATTCTTCTTAGCATGGATGTTTATGACTTCGATGAAGCCTGCGACATCATCGATGACCATCGCGGACTCAAAGAAGCCTGCATTCGTGCATGGGAGATCATCAAGAATTGAGAATCTCTCGGCACCAATCTTCGGAAAGGAAGTGATCCTCGTTTTCTTCAATATAGTTTATGCGGTTAGGCTTGCCGGTAATCTCGGTAAAAGCTTCTTCAGCTTCTGATTCAGCCGCGAGCATGGCCGCATAAGCTTTTTGGAACTTGGCACTAAAAAAACTATCTAGCTGTAAATTGCGAACGTCGTTACTTGTTTTCATGACTTCGCGAGCTTTCATTTTAAAGCTTTGAATTTGCTCTTCCGTAACCATCTATATCATCCTTTCCGTGCTACCTCTTTCTACATAATGTAGAATAGCACGAAAAGGTCAAAATGTCAATCATATCAGGAGGAATTTAATCATGAAAAACATCAACCTTAACGCAGATCAGAAGAACGCTCTCTCTATCGCTATCGAGGCTCTCTCGAAGGGCGAGCCGGCGGCAATCATCGGTGCTGCTGGCACCGGCAAGAGCACCATGGCAGCAGAAGTCGCCCGTGTGGCAGTGAAAGAATGCGGCATCGCCGATGTCGTGTATATGGCACCGACCAACAAGGCGGCGTTGGTGCTTCAGGAGAAGTGCGGTTCCGGCTACACGATCCACTCCAGCATCTACAAGTATGATGACGAAGGCAATCACTTCGTCAATTACGATAAGGATGCTATCAAAAATAGCCTCCTTATCGTGGACGAGGCATCTATGGTAGGGGAGAAACTCCTCGCCGATCTCCGCAAGTTCGCGGAGTATAATAACGATCGCCTTCTCTTCTTGGGAGACCCCTTCCAGCTTCCGCCGGTCAAGGACGGAGAGGCCGAGATCTTCAACCTCGAATGCCAGGCACATCTCAACCAGATCATGCGTCAGGCGAAAGGGAGCAAAATTCTCGACTACGCTACGTGCCTCCGTAGTGTGAAGAAGCCGTTTATGCCGAAAGACACGAACGGTGACGTCGAAGTTATCGGGGGCAAGGAAGTCTTCCATCGTTACGTTGACGATGTGAAGGCCGGCAAGAACGCCGTTCTCGTCGTCTGGACGAACCCGACGCGTGTTAAGACGAACGGTCTCATTCGTCGTGCTCTTGAATATAAGGATGTCGTCGTCAATGGTGACATTCTTATCAGCATCAGCAATAACAACGCCTGCGCGAACGGCGAGACCTTTGTCGTCGATGGCGTTGAGCATGCGCAGACGATCGAAACCGCCGATGGTAAAGTCGTCACGTTCGAGACGGTGGTTAATGGCAAACGCCGTCCGGTCGCGTTGTATCCGTTCACGACGAAAGCGAGCATTCCGAATTTCAAAGTGAACGCTCGCTCGTTCCCGGAAAACTTCCAGGATCGTAACCGTAAGGACAAGAAAATCGTCCTTTCGAATGATGTCGTCATCGCGACTTACGGTTACGCTATTACGGCTCACAAGAGCCAGGGTAGCCAGTGGGATACGGTGTATATCGGCGAAGTTCAGAAAGCTTTCAAAGAAATCACCGAAGAGAACTGCGCTCGTTGGATCTACACGGCCGTGACGCGCGCAGCCAAGAAAGTCGTTCTTTCTTCTGATCTGAAGCTTCAGAAGAAGGTGTGGAAAGTTATCGATGACGAGGCTGCTAAGTACGTCGTCGATGCTCCGGTCGGGGAAGAGCCGGTCGAAGAGAAACCGTCCTTCGAGGATGTCTTCGGCGATGATACCGAAGTCTTCGAGCAAGCCATCGAAGAACTTCCGGATGAGGAGCCAAAACAGGATAAGGATGAATATACTATTCTTATCAGCCAGGCTTCTGAGCTGATCGCGAAAGCGGCCGAGATCTCCGGAAAGAAAGTCGAAGAAGTTATCACTGATATTCTTCCTGCTTCTGAGAAGGAGCCAGAACCCGAGGTCTATCCCGAGACGGTTCACGTTAGCTGGGATACGATCGAGGACGCCTGGATCGAAATCTTCCAGGCAATGGACGCGGGTTACCGTGTCTTCGGATACTCCGTCGATGCTAACCCGGATACCGAGAAGGAGTTTCTGAACGGCCATGACTTCGAAGGTCGTGTGAACCGTGCGGGAGGCAAGCTCTTCCGTATCCATGATAACGCCCCCGAGAAGAATCACGATAAAAAGGAGGTGGTGGCCTATGACCATGACGATGCCGTTTCTTCTGCTTCTTCTAGCGTCGTCGGCCACGAGTCAGAGAAGCCGGCTGTCAAAGCTAACCATCGTCCGAGCGCCCCTCGCGTCACTTTCTTCGGCGAGGCTGACGGGAGCGACTTCTAACGAGCGCCCCTACGGGGACTCGGTCACCGTTCCATTCCTATCGTCGCATTCTCTCTTCTAAATACTTTTTCCCTTATAAAACTTCATAGAGAGGAATTTTCTCTCCTACGGAGTTTCTTCTTCTCATCTCTATATATAAGAAACGGGAGAACCTCGCGAGTAAATAAATCTATACTCGTAAGGCTCTCCCATCCCCTTATATAACTTGATGAGGAGGAATCCTCTTAGATAAGTTCTCTATTCATGATAAGGAGGAATATATCATGAAAAGATTTTTCTCTCTTCTTCTCGCCGTTATCGTGGTAGGGACGGGGTACGCCCCCGCCGCGATGAATCCCGCGCAGGGAAAGCTGATGGCTCGGAGGGCCGCCCAGGTCGATTGCTTCAAGCAGACGGGCGGTTCTCCCTTCACGATTCTCTCTGAAGCATTCGACGGTCATACGTACCGTATCGAAGCGGAGGTGAGATAAATCATGATTCACAAGTTCATCAAGCATCTTCCCGTAGGGAATATCGTTCGTACGCTGTTCATCTACGTGGAAGAAAAGCCGAAAGAATCCAAGGACTTGAAAGGGGAGGTCGTCGACCCGTGGGATAACTCGGTCTTGTCGAGATTCTCGTGGGACCCCTACGGGGGGTTATTCACCTCGCCCGATACTTCTCCTATCATCCGAGACTCTATTATGAGTTTGTTGGATCGCTATCAAGCCCCCAGGAGCCGCGTCTACTACGCGTAATCCATTCTTTCGAGCTTCTCCCTTCCCCTTATATAACTTGGTGAGGAGAGATAACTACCTCGAAAGGAGTCAATATCTATGAAACGTCACCTGAATCCCGTCATCGTGGAAGCATTCCAGTATATCGGCCTCGGGCTGGTAGGGTACTTCTGCTTCTACGTATTCATGAATGCCCTCCGTCTCTGGTGAGACGGAGCCAGGCAAGAAAGGAAGAAAGAACCATGAAAATGCATATTGAAATGACCGAAAAAGAAGTAAAGGCTATGAGCCCGTTCCTGTATCTTTTCAATCTCCCGGGAGCCCTCGAAGCATCCGAGTGGGCCGGAAAGTACGCCGCCGATTATTCGTACCCGGAAAAGCACATGATCGGACTCTCCGCTCTCTATCACAAATATCAGGAGGCTATCAACTCTTTCGTCTCCGGTGCTCGCGCCATGATCGCCGGATTCAAGAAACTCAACGGAGGATTCTCCGAGGATCTTCAGAAGCTGGTTGTCGACGTCACGCCCGAAATCGAGGTAAAAGAGACTCGAGTCTTCGAAGACGAATGATCGCCCCCTCATAAAACTTGATGAGGAAAAATAACTACCTCGAAAGGAGATATATCTATGAAACTCCGTATCGAAATGTCCGAAAAAGAAATGCGCTACTGCGGTGACCTCGCCTCTATCCTCGGTCTGTCTGGACTCCAGCAGTGCCGGGATTATTTCGGCAACTATAGGGGAACCATGGAATGCCCCGAGAAATATCTCGAGGGGCTCCATGAAATCCTCTATAACAAGTACTACGAGGCAAGCGCCTCGCTGGTGGCCGCCATGAAAGCCGCGTGGAATGCCGTAAAGTCGCTCGCCGGTGTCCGTAAGGATATGAACGCTCTCATGGAAGAAGTCATGCCTCTCGTCAAGTATAGCGAGGAGAATGTCTTCCTCGATATCGATAAGGAGGATTGAGGAGAAGCATCCCCGAGCTCACTTCGTTCGCTTCCCCCTCATAAAACTCAATGAGGAAGAGAAGTTTCTTTCCCTACGGGGAAGGAGGCTTCGAAGTGGGGAGAATAGACGCCTCTCGTCATGAATAGATAGGCACGGGAGGTTCCTCTCTTATCTATTCTCCTTACTTCGAAGCTCTACCGTAAATACGAGCTTCTCCCCTCCCCTTATATAACTAGAAGAGGAGGAAACATCCTACTCAATGATTCACTACCGTCTACAGGCTATCAAGAGCCTAGAAAGGAGCCTTTAAAATGGCTAACGCAACTCTCAACAACTCCCAGGTCCTCTTCTACATCGGTGCTCGCGGCAAGTCGGTCTATCGCGCTTCCGTCCGCCCGCAGAAAGCTGATTCTCTCCGTGTGTTCGGCTTCGATGACGTCGAAGGCGGCGCGGAGACTCTCGCTCTCGCGATGCTCGCCAAGACCATCGAAGACGTTACGAAGCATCCGACGTCGGCCTTCATCACCGCTCCGGACAGCGCTCTCTATCGTGTGTTCGAGGCACGCAAGATCATCAACCAGGACCCGGACGCACCGGTCGAGGATGTTCTCGACGGTCTCGTCAAGCCCTGGATGATGAAGGAAGGCAATGAAGCTATCAAGGAAGCTACCCAGGACATGGGCGCGGCTGTCTACGAGTGGCTCCATTCCGATAGCAACGTCGCCATCGGTTTCCAGCCGACGCATATGACCCGTTCGTTCGAACTGGACGCGGACGCCTGCGACAGCGCTGAAATCCATAACGGCCAGAAGCTGACGTTCGAGAAGGGAGTCAATCAGGACTTCGGCATCACGTCCCGCGACAATTCGATGCTCGATGGCGAGTATGAAGTCCACGTCTCTACGTTCACGACGCGCAACGGCCAGAAGTCTCGCTACTTCGTCGATCGCTACGATATGGAGCATCCGAGTGACAGCCCGCGTGACCGCCGCCTCGAAATCCTGAATAAGGTTCTCGTCCCGGCCGTCGAGGAGAAGCTCCCGCACGATCTGAAAGCTACGGCATTCAAGGTCGCGGCAGGCGGCGAGGAAGATGCTTTTTAATCTCTCTCGTTGATTCAGTAAAGTTCATGATAACCCCCTGATATAACTGTAGAGGAGCTGAAACATGCTCCTCCTCTTCTTAAAGCTTCTAGATTCATACGCTAGAGGCTTTAAGAAGGGTTTTTATCTATCAAAGGAGGAAAAGAAGATGGAACTCACTAACGAAGAAAAAGTCAAGGTGGCCCGTCTCTCGGGAAGCATCATGTCCAAGCTCTGCCTCGGAGGGGTTTACGCGCTGAAAGGTGTCGGATTCACCTCGCACAAGGCAGCTAGCGGCATCCGTGCCGTGGCCAACGGTATCGACTTCATCGGAGATAAGGCCGATCAGGGCGCCGAAAGTCTCGAAGCTAAGGCCGAAGAGTACGATATCCGGGATATCCCCGACGATGCCTTGGCCGCCGCCCTTTCGGAATGATTCAATAAAGGAGAAATGAACCATGATCCACGCTACTATCGTAAAGAATGACTACCATCGTCCGCTGACTACCCGCGATCTCATGCTCTCGGGTACTAAGAGCTCGGATATCATCTATACTCTGCCTAGCGGAGAATGGATGGTGATCCCTCGTGAATACCTGAAGAAGGACGGAACTATGAAGAAGGTAGCTGTCAAGGCTATCGAGAGAATGAAGAAGGCCGCTTAAACTCGGGAATATGCGTTCTTATTCGGGGGGTTACCCCGGATAGGAACGTCTTATTTTCTCGTGTATACGGTGAATTTTATGCGTATAACGTACTTTTTTCCGGGTATCTATGACGATACAGCCTATAACCCGTATTTTCTTCCCGGTGAGGAGATATATGAACCAGGGGCAGGCGGGACTTCAAGAACGCTATTAATCTTTCTTCCGGAGAGCATTCTATCCGAGCGCCCCCGCCGAAACTCCGGGGATAAATCAACAAGTTTCGGTGGAGAGAGCACGCGATACGAAGACCTTTCAGCGGGCCTTCCAGATACTCGTAGCAGGTAGGAACCAGTGATGGATCCTCGATCGTCTTCAACGGGGATTCCAGGTAGTCTAATCCAGACTTTTCATCCAAGAGGACGGGGTTGACCCCGATAGAAGCTAAATCTTTCTTCCGGGAGTGGAACGTACTCACCGAGAAACGCCGGACAATATTATGCTTCGCTTCTTTCAGCGTATCGCTATTTTCATTTACCTCGTAAAGGAACTTGATTACGCGGCGCTTCCTGAGTTTCGTAAGAGAAGATTCTTCGATCTTCCTGACGGCCTCTTCGAGAGAGTAAAAATCTCCCTCTCCTACCATCTTACGATATCTCTCCTTCAGGAACTCTACGGCGATGTCTTCCCTTAAATAACGTAAGATGCTCTTGTTCCGGAACTGGTGGCGGTCACGGATCTTATTCAGTTCGTTATAGAAGCACTGGTGCTCCATACGGATCGTATAACGGCTTCTCTTAAGTAACGCGTTCTTCCGGGGGCCTTCCTGGAAATGTTCTTCTATCTCGTCAGATTTGTCGTAGAATAACGTCTTATACCCCTTGTTTCCTTCAGCAGCCGATTGTTCTTCTAAGTCTATATCTTTGATATATCGGCGAGAGGTACGAGAATAAAGAGAAGACTTATGGACGATCTTATAGAAGGCTTTCTTCTCTTCGATCGTATTGAAACCTAAGTTGGCCGTATAATCTACCCGGCGGGCCTTCCACCCGGAAAGAGAGTTATACTCATAGCCCAATAAACCCGAGATAATGCTCCTAAAACGCTTAACCAGTAAACGAATATTCTTCTTGGAGCATCTGAACAGGTCGATACGATAGATATTGGATGGCTTAATCATATTCAGGGGGTTAATGGCGAGAGTAACGTAATAACGAGCATCCAGTATATCTATGGTTCCATCACCGTTACTGGCGACATTCACCGTTCTTCTGAAAGCTAATTCATCGATACCGTAAATACGTGGATGTAGGCTCTTCTTAGCGAAATAGTTGATTCCCGTATTCATCTTTCGAGCCGGAACCTTGATATATAATTCATCGGCGTATTTCCGGCGGCCGACCCGGGAAACTAACTCTTCTAACTCTTGATAAGTAAGCTCTTTAGAAATCTCTATCGTATGTACCATTCTATTTCTCCTAATCCGGCGGGCATTTATCCCCGTGTTCTCTTCTCTTATAGACTAGTATATTCTCTTATATGGGTAGTAGTCAATAGAGAGTAGATTATAAGTAGGAGAAGGGAAACTATATTTTCAGGAGGCGAAACCGCCGGAATAAATAGAGAAGAAAAACATACTTATCGCTCAAAACGTACTGGTAAGTAGAATATAGAAAACCATGACCTCTCTATAAACATTTAAAAAACATTAACATATTAACCCCTTAGTTCTCTCTATACGATACGCTCTAGACAGATGAATCCCCCTATATATACGGATTCTTCTCTTGTTCCATATATATAGGGGGATGTCACCCAGTTCATATCTGTCTTGTATAGGAGGCGTTTCTATTTATTCATTACCTCTCCCGTTCTCTATTCTATATAGACTATGGAGTATATATAGATATCTACTCTCTATCTACTTATAGAGGATCTACGTTATCTACGTTTTTATGGCTCATATTTACGTTTATATGGTATTTCGATTTATCGACGGGTGATTATACCCCTGAAATCAAAATATGAGCGTTTTAGAAGCATACACGCTCAAGACGAAGGACGTAGTGGTATTTTTATTCTAGATCCATATATTTATTGACTTGAAAACCAGTTTTTCAGGCGAATAAATATATAGATTTACTGCCTCCGGAAGCACCCCTGAAAAAGGGGCTAAGTTTTACATATGTAACTACCCCCCTATATAGGGGAGGAGACCAAATCCCCGTTTTTCTTTTACATATGTATTACTTCGAGGGTTTTTGAGGGGATAGGGGAGGAGGCTGCCGAGAGAGTCGACCGTTTTGGTGCTATGTATCAAAAATGCCCGTAAAAAACTCTTAAAGGTACCTAGAATATTCAAGATCGTTCATTTCACCTGACAAGCGATCGTAGCCAACTTTGCTTGCATATGAAGCGTTAAATGCTATTAAACGGGCATTCTATCCAAGGGCGGTAATTCTGTCCGAGCGCCCCTGCGGGGAATATATTTACGTATTTATATAGATAGAAAAACCGTAGTGGAATAAATAAATATATTCCGGATGAATATCCAGGGAGTTTTTTATTCTAGAAAAACTATTCTTTGAATATATTTATTCCGAAAAAACTCAATAAACGAATAAATACTCGAAAAAAACTATCTACGGAGAGTAAAAATATAATCGACAAAAGAGGGGTAAATGTCGACTAAAATACTCAAAATCACGAGAAGGGTATATAGAGCGTTATTTAGGGGTATAAATCAAAGCGTACGGGTAGGTACCCATGAAGAGATGGAAAATGCTCAGAATCGGTTTTTAAGGCTAAAAACGACGAATAGATGGACCGGAACCTAGTTTATGGTCGTATTTATGGTCGTATTTATGGTCGTATGGAACCTAGTTGAGATATTTATGTATATTTGGGACAAGTTTTTGAGATATTTACGGAGTCGTTTTGGTGGATCTTGGGGTGGAAAGGAGGGGAGTTAGATACGGAGAGGGAGACAGAAATATATATTTTCGGTGGGTAAGAGAGGGGGTATTCAAGAAAAAATATATAAGTAATCCCTCTCCACACTTTCTTCTCTTCCTACTTACTTCGATATAGATAGATACTTTCTCCTCCCCCTCCCCCCTTTTCCCCCCTCATATAACTTGAAGCAGTTCTCTCTCTATCTCTATATACTCAAGTAAAAGGGGAAAGAGATATCCTTCCTAATGAATAACAGTTATTACTTAAAGTATATAAATTTATTCAAGTTAAGGATCATATATCCCGGAGGAGGAGGGGAGGGGGAAAGAAAGGAGAATAAAAAAATGAATGAAGGAATCATGATCTATCAGGGAGAGGAATATATTTCGGGACCGCAGCTGGCCGCCGAATATAATATCGAGAGAACGAAAAATAAAAAGAATAAAGAAAAAGAAGACACTCAGATAACTCCCTATGTTCTCGATACGTTACTGGAAGATAGCGTAAAGAGTCAGACGGTGTATTCTATTAACTCGTTGAATATATACGTAGAAAAGATGCTCGACTTGGATAAGGGGGATATTATTTCTAAGAGACTTGGGAAAGTAATCAAGAAATATAAAGAATCGGGGGAGACGGCGCCGGCCAAAAAGAAAAAAGACAAAGAGCTCCGGGAGGCGCCGAAGAAGAAAATGACGCCGACGGAGAAGATCCGTTCACTGGTGAAACAGATCGAAGAGCGAGAAGAGAGAAATACCCGATTGAATAAACGTGACCGAGAAGCTATCCGGAAAGAACTTAAGAAACTCGACAAGGTCGGGAAGATGAGTCTGGCTGATCTGATCTATTTTCCGGAAGAATAAACTGGATAAATAAAAGCAGGGGAGGAGGCCCGCCGATTATGAACGCGAAAGAGAGAATACTAAGAGAAATGAATGAACGAGGTTTCGTCATCGATCCCGTTAGAGTAGACGAAACGGAAGATCCGTACAAGATCGAGAGAAGGAGTAACGAGTTATTCCGGAACGATGATATGTATTCGTGGGGCGCGGAATTTGATAGCGTTATCCGGTATATCGATAGTCGGGATCCGCAGGAGCAGGGATATATTCTGACGGGTCTCTATACGTCCATGCTAGCCGATTACGATAAAGAGACGAATACGGAGTACTGGCGCGTGACGGAAGTTTTTGTATGGTCGGGAATCACCGACGAAGAAATCGGGGTACTGTTAAGTAAGATAGGTATTCCCGAAGGAAAAGGGAATCACAAAGGGATGCTGTCCAGGAAGGCGGCGTAAAATATAAATGGAACCGGGAAAACGGCGAGCCGGAGAGAAAGATTCCTAAGAAATATCGATAATGATAAGGAGATGCGAGAGAAATGAATAATAACAAAGAAAAAGAAAAAATCTACTGCGCGGGCTTTCTCGTCGCGGAGAGAGACAAACGAGATACGATTATTCAGTCTCTCGTAAATGCGGGCGTAGACAAAGAAGATATCGAACCGATCGAGGATACGATCGAGTTCTGTGCCGAGGATTTCGACGAGAAGAAAGTTCATGAGTGGCTCGATGATAACGAGAAAGATATCAAAGACTACGAGTTCTACTTTACCGACGGAGACCGTCAATGGAGACTCAACCGGGAAGCTGGCCGTGAAAGTCAGATCGGTATCTATCCCTCTACGGCTATCAAACAGCTGCTTCTCGAGGGCTATTCCGCCGAGGAAGCCCGCAAAATCGTGGATATCATCAGCGTTTAAACGAGGAGAGCGGTGAGTATGAATAGCATTAACTTCGAAATCAGATCTCGCGATAAAGATGTCATTGAAAAAGACATAAAGAATCTCGTAGATGTCCTGGATGATATTGGCTCCGAGTTTTCGATTGATGATACGGAGAAAGTCGGCGATAAATATTATGCTTGTTTCGATATGTCGAGCGATCGAGATGTCGACTGGAACGTTATCGAAGAAACGATCCGGCACGTCGCCGAAAGCGAAGTATCCGATTTTATTCACTATAGCGAAGTGCCGTCTTCTCGAATGACATTTGAACTTTCAGAAGGAGAACGTATTCGCTATGCCGCTACGGTTACGAAACTGATTCAACACGTTATCGAGAATGGCGATTCGAAAGATTGCGTAAGGGAACTTATCTACGGCAAAAGGTTACTGGAAAAGCTCGGCGGGAGATACCAGGCTGGAGTCATCCAGAAGAAGCTGAACGAGGTGTTCGCATGATCGATGTATACGACGTAGAGGATGCTATTCGGACGATCCAAAGCTTCTGCGTGCAGTATAGCCGCTGTGTTGACTGTCCTCTCGCTTTCGTATCGAGAACGGTCGTAAAAGAAGAAGACAACTGGCTAGATTGGGATGAAAGAAAAATCGTTTCCCACGCTTTCTGCCCGATCGCGGATGGCACGCTGGTAAATAAGAAATGATAAGGGGGGTACGGGGGATGGCGAATTATGTTAACGTCTTTCGTTCGAGTTATTTTCGCGTAAAAGACGAGGACAAGTGGAAAGACTTATGGGAGAATCACGTCGACGGCGAAGATCTGGAAGATTTCTCGTACAAAGATGATGACGGGAACCGATGGCATGGTTTCGGTGGCTCCGGTATGTACGGTTACTTTAATAACCGAGAAGCGCTGGAAGATGACGACGAGATGCTTGACCCGGATGATTTTTTCGATAAGATCGCTGAATTGATCATCGGGGGCGACGCCTGCGTGATTTACTATGTCGGTCACGAGAAATTGCGTTATATCTCGGGAAGCGTGGTCGTCGTTACCGAAGGAAAAGTTCAATATAATAACTTGGCCGATGTGGCTCATCGTATGATGAAAGCGATCGGCGTCGATCCGAAAACGGTTCGGGAAGAATATTAAGAAATGAATTAAATAACGTATAAGGGGGCGGGGGATATGAATCAGTTCACGTTCATGGGGTATGACGGAGAGATCTTCGAGCATATCAGTAAGTATAAAGCTCGGAAACTTCATGAAGAAGGTCAGGAAGTCTTCGCGTTAGGAGACAATACGAACCCCTGTAGCGTATGGGTAGAACCGGCGACGATGCGGCCCGAAGATAATTTCGACGAGTGGACGAATTCTTTTACGTTCTATCTCCCGAAAAAACTCGGTCGTAGACCGCGCTGGTTTAAGATCGGGGATTCGTCCAGCTGGCATTACGGTGCCTGAATAAATAGAAGGAGGAAGAATCATCATGAAAGTCCGTTATACGCAGTCAATATGGAATACTGAAAATTATCGTTTCTTCCGCCTGAAAACATGGCTGAAAGCGCTGAATCTTTCGGTGAAACCTATGAAAGAGGAAAAGACGGAGAAGAAGGATAAGGGGAGCGCCCGCGAAGCGGCATGATTCGATACTATAAATTTTTATGGCTGGCGGTGGAAACCGCCCCTCTATTATGGGATATATGTTCAAGAATGGATGGCGGTCGAGGCAAGACCGAGAAAGGAACTAAAGAAATGAGCGAGGAAATCAAGGATAAGAATCAGGAAGGCATTCAGCTCTCGAAGGAAGAAGAACTGGCCGCGAGCCGCCTGGCTGGTAGCATCATGGGTAAGCTTTGTTTCGCCGGAGCGAAGGCTTTCAAAGGAACAGGTTTCCTGTTGGAGAAGAGTACGTCGGTGACGGCGACGGGTCTCCGGATGGCGGCCGCCGGAATTGAGACGGGTGGTAAGGTTTCTTCCGATTTCTGCTATAAGCAGGCAGAGAAACTGGAAAACAAGCGAGCCGAGTATGAGGCTGATACGCAGGAAGTGGAAAATGCTCAGAAGAAGCTGAACGATCTTCTCTCGGAGATGAAAGAAAAGGGCATCACGCCGGTTGTCAGCGTGGCCCAGTAAGTATATAATAATAGAATCGGCTTGTAAGAGAAATACAAGAATCATTTTACTGAAGGGATTGGCATGAGTAAACACATGGCAAAGCTACAGGCAGACAAACTTGACCTCATGGGCGATCATGCGATGGAGAATGGGCAGTTGGCGACTGCTGAGCATTGGTATGACAAGGCTGACGCCATTCGCGAGGAATATGGTATCGAGGAAGACATCGGTCCGGGCATGAAGAAAATGCGGGACTTTTTCCGAAACCTTCGATAAAGGTTTGTTTCGTCCATGTGAGAGATAGATACGAAAAATAAGAACATGAAAAGGCCATTTTTGGTTTTTAACAAACTCCCGACGAGTGAGAGGAAAGGGAGAGTGAAAGAGATGTGACGATTTAAATGTGTTCGAAGAAGAATAAATATAAGACAACGGAAGGCTTTTGCCCTCGATGCGGAATGCCGTGGGGATATATGATGGAGGGCGGTATGGCTAGGAATGAATACTCTCTATGCAAGTGTCAGAATCAGGTAGATGAACGCGACTTTACCCGCCAGCATACCGAAAGCTTGGATTACATGGTATTTCAGCTGAATCAGGAATACTGGGCGAGACGAAGTGAGCGGGCGCGATACCGTGAGATGAAGGAAAAAGAAGAGGAAGGAGCGGCATCATGAAACGGAAAGATGAAAGTCTGTTATATTCAATCGTATACCTAGGGTGCTATCTCCTAGGGAAGAGCACCAGGCCGGTGTCGGCGCTCCGGAATTTCATGAATATCTGCCGGTACGCCGAAGAGCCGAAGAAATATAGGAAGAGCGCGAAATGAATAAGTACGATGGATGGCGCGTAGAGCTGGGCGGGGTCGTCAACGGTTATTTCTCCCGCAAGAACTATTTATTCGTGGGAGAGAAGGATTACGATGAGCTGAAGCAGAAGTTCATCGATCTATGTCATAATCGAGATGTCTATCAGTGTGCTTATATCTATAAGAACGATGATTATGACCACTGCGAGATGATTGCCAATCCCTACCTGGATTTCGATACAGAAGATATCGAAGATCCGGCAGAATGGGAAGAGCTGACGAGAGAAGTCAAGTACGTCCTGAATTATATCGAGTCTTCGATGGGCATCCCGCCGGAAGAACTAAGAGTATATTTTTCAGGATCCAAAGGTTTCCACGTTATTATCCCGCATGAGCTGATCGGTCTCGCGCCGTCCACCGTATTGAATCAGTCTCTCCGATATTTTGCGCTAGGTCTAAGTTACGTATTAAACGGCAGAAAAGTTCGTAAGAACTGCATCGACACGGGAATTTATGATCGAAAAAGGCTGATAAGGATTCCGGGAACTATTAATAGCAAGAGCGGGCTCTATAAGATACCTATATCCATTGACCAGCTATACGATTTCTGCTATAATGACGTAAGAGAAGCGGCGAGAGTCCCCCGAGAAGACCCCGCCGCGATTCTTACGTATCGATCCGTAGCCCGCGAAGGCTTTTTAGAGATCGTAGAGCTAGGTAAGAGATATGAGGCTGAGAGCACCGGTCGAAAATACCGTAGGAAAATCAACAAAGAAACTCGTACGGATAAGAAGCTACTCCCTTGCGCAGAAAAATTACTCAAAGAAGGCGCGGAAAGAGGCTCCCGGAATCATTCGTGCTACGCTCTCGCTTCCAGCCTTCTTCAAGCTGGATACGAAAAAGAAGAAATGGAAGAAGTCATCGTTAAATGGAATGATGACTTGGAAGAACCTTTACCCGGTTCAGAGGTCGAAGCTACCATCAAGAGCGCCGAAAAGAATTTCGATAACGGCATGATGGTCGGCTGCGGCAAATACCGAGAACTGGATTTATGTGTCGATACTTGTTCCTTGCTAAAGGAGTAAGATAAATGCGATGTTCGGGACGCATCCTCTAAATAATGTCCCCTTATTATGGTCCTGCTAGGGGTGACTCCTCCCGGCAGGGCCGGGTGTGGATCATTGGTAAGAGGTCGCCTATCTCCTGTGTTCCCTTTCATGGTTCGGGGAATATCCTTTCGGCGGCCTCACCTAACGGGCAGATACTCAAGTGGCTATAAGAGGACAGTCTTGAAAACTGTGAGCTCGTAGTGATACGAGGCGGGGGTTCGAATCCCTCTCTGCCCGCCATTATTTTTTTAGTTCTATTTCCTAGAGCTCTTCCATGGGAGCTCTTAAAAGCCCTCGTAGCTCAGTCGGATAGAGCAACGGCCTTCTAAGCCGTGGGTCAAGAGTTCGAATCTCTTCGAAGGCACCAACGCGGATATAGTGTAGTGGTAACACCTCAGCCCTCCAAGCTGATATCACGGGTTCAAATCCCGCTGTCCGCTCCAAAGAATATAAAAGCGTAAGCTTTTATATAAAGGTTTACCCCCTATATGAGGTTGATACGCGTCGCTTGCTAAGGCGTATCAACCGTCAAGGCTCCGTAGACAAGTCGGTTAAGTCAGCGGGTTTTCATCCCGCGATCGTCGGTTCAAGTCCGGCCGGAGTCACCATTATGCCGGTATAGCACAACGGTAGTGCATCTGACTTGTAATCAGAAGGTTGTAGGTTCAAATCCTATTGCCGGCTCCATTTAAAGCCGAAGTGGTGGAATGGCAGACACGAAACGTTTAGGCCGTTTTGAGCGAGAGCTCGTGCAGGTTCAAGTCCTGTCTTCGGTACCATTTATGCCTGAGTGGTGGAATTGGCATACACATTGGACTTAAAATCCGACGCTCGCTAAGAGCATACGGGTTCAAATCCCGTCTCAGGCACCATGAAAATTTATCGACGTATCAAACATGAAAGCGAGAGAACCTAGTGCATGAACGCGATGCCACGCGTCTAGGAGTATCTGAAGAAACCATACGGATGAGGAGCCTCGGGTGATAGTCCGAGATACTCACGTCAGTTCCTGTTAGGCGAAAGTCGCAGGGCGGCATCTTGAAAGATAGATGTTTCCGATAGGATACGTGCTTCTCGCGAAAGAGGATAATGCTCGTTTTGATCGTACGTCCCACAAGAGTTCTTATGAACCGCCAGATAAGGTCGCGCTTGCCGGCGCGGCATAACTCGCGGCAAAAGGCATCAAGGGATAGGCTATGATGCCGGAGAAATCCGGATATAAGTACGATAGCGGAACGATTAGCGCATAGGCCGTTATAATGGTGCCTGAAAAAGGCGAAAAATATAACAATGCTGAATGGTGCGTGAAAGTTGGGAGTCCTAGTCTCCCTCGGATCACCGTGTTCTTTTAGAACGCGGGGTATAGGAAGCGCGGATTAGCTACCCGTTGCTCAGCCCTATATCGTCCGGTAGCATAATCATCCAGAGTCGTAAGAGGGGTATGGCGAAAGCTGCTCCCGCTTTCATGTTTGATGCGCCGATGAGATTGAAAGAGGTATACAGAAACTCATGCCTATTTACAATATGTTTTCTTTAGGAATTTCCTTCGTCGTATTCTTCTTCCTGGTCTTCGCTATTTCCGTAACGGGATTCATGGCGTATGATCTCGCCTCTTTCGTCGTAGATATTATCAAGGAAAAGAGGCGAGGAAAGAAAGATGAAGAATCGGACATTTATTTTTATGACAGAAGATGAATGGCTCCTGACCGCCTGCGTTATCGCGGCGGCCGCATTCACGTTCTTCTTCGGTGAATAAATATATCGGGGTATCGTCAAGTGGTTAAGACACGGGACTTTGACTCCCGCATCACCGGTTCAAATCCGGTTACCCCCGCCATAGGGATATAGCTCAATTGGTAGAGCAGCGGTCTCCAAAACCGTCGGTTGAATAGGTTCGAATCCTTCTATCCCTGCCATATGGTTCTCGATGGAGTAGTGGCCAGAGAGAACCCGACTTTGGTGTTCGTATCTCCTTGCGATCTCCTCTCTTCTAGGTGAACGGAAGAGAGGAGATATTACCGGTCAGAGAAGGCAATACCTTTGATAGACCGATCACCTACTTTCACCTCTATCGCTTTCAAGGTGAATGAAAGCGCGGCCCGAAGAAGGCGACCTTTCCGGATAGCCTAGGAATAGAAGTCCCCGGAAAGGCTTTATGATTCGAACGAGGCAATACCTCGGAAGAATCTATTTTCAAGTTCATAGACCCAGACGGTCAGATGAACGACGGTTATCTCGATGATCGTAGTTTTTTAGGAGAAGATCCGTCTCCGATATCTGAAACTGATCGAGAGTCCTAGGCATGACATAACTGCCTATTTATCATGCTCCTCTAGCTCAGTTGGTTAGAGCATCCGGCTCATAACCGGCTGGTCCTCAGTTCAAGTCTGAGGGGGAGCACCATTGAAAAATAAATCTGAAGAAGGTGATGCCATTATTTTCGTAGAAGGACTTATTCTAGGTTTATTCCTCGGATCTATCGGCTCAGCTTTGGTAGTATGCTTCTTTATCGGAGCCGGGGCATCACGTCGATAGATAAATTCATATCCGCCGTAAGGCCGGCGGGATAATAAATAGGCACGGGTTCAGAGATCGTCAGAGCCAGCCCCGCCTGGAGGGCCGTTACAAACGAATATCCAGGAGTACCAGCAAAGACGATCCGTCGTCACGGACTAAAGAGGACAACCCCATCCGTGACCTCATTCCTTCCGGTCCTGAGAAAGACTGGATGCTCGACTTACCGAGGACCCACCTATCGCTCCGGCGGTATGGTCTGGTTGATCCTCGATAGAAGAGCTTTCCTTTTTGCGGATAGGAGAGGGTTAAAAATCCGCCGTCGAAGAAAATAATGTCTTCGGGATGACATCCGAAAGACGCCCCGAAAGTCAAACGGGTACCGTCAGCGTAAATGACGGATCATGGAGAGTTCTCCAAGTTTCTTCGCTCCATGATTAACTTTAATAGCTACGCCGCCTGAATAAGGCTCGCGGACGCGCGAAATAGACAGTACGATCCTCGAGGGAGAGATCGGGCGTGCTCGTCATGATGGAAAATGCAGGTAGTGCAGTCGGTAACGATACTTCTTCGGAAGGGCCACGGAAACGCAAGTAGGATTATCGGAAGTGGATGCATGATGACGAGAAATAATCATCCGGACGCCTGACCCGTCAAAGCCAGGAAAGAACCTTGCACTTCTCGAACAAGTAAAATAATCGAGGCAAGCCGTACCGCTACGGATGAAAAACAAGCGGCGCAGAAACTAGATAAGGCGGGTAGAATTTGCCCGCCAGCCTATAGTATAGGTACCTCCGACGCGAAAGATGCGAGGAAGACGCGGAGTTGCAGGTGTTCGCCGCGTCTATGCTCTGATATAGATGTCTATCCCCTGAAATATAAATGGGCATCCAAATGATCGTATCAAGAGCATTCCTTAAGCAGACGATTCTCTTCCGACGGTGACGTCGGATATATCGTACCGATATTCTATTGAGTCAGTGTAGGGGCAAGAGATAGGATATACGATACGTGATGGAGCATTTCTCTTATGTTTGGATACAAGAGGAATGGGTGGGTAAAATCGTCGCCGGGTGGCGAGAACGTAATATCTCGATATATCGTACGTGACTTTTATGCTTTTAAATCGTACGATGAATTAAAAGAAGCATACGTCGAAGCATCTGCCGCCGGGAAAGGCGGGAAAGCGATTATGACGCAGGTCGGTAAACAATATACGACCACCCTTATACGTGAATAAGGGGAGCCACGGAGTTAGCCGTCGACGGCGATGAACGTCGATGGCGAGATGAGGTCGCCGTGCCTAATAAAAAACGTATATAAAACGTTTTTTATTCTGTTTCGGACTCTAGCCAATGAGTGGATTGAAGACATAACGCGGACGAAGAGTGAGACTCTCGGAGACCGCTCATTGATATGATAATTCGCTCAATCGTGGAAGAAAGAGCGAGAAAAGATAGCGTTGATGATATTCAGTCAACGCTATTCTTATAAAGAGGGCAAGAGCCTTCTCTGTAGAGTAATATATAATCAGCAAAAGACTTCTAACGAGATATTCTCCGTGGAAGTTAATTCGTGAATATCAAAAGAGGAGGCTTTTTATTTGGCTAGTAAGAATAAGCTCGTTAGCCTGTATAATTTAAAGCGTTTCCTGGATTACCTTCGCACGGGATTCACGGCCCCAAAGTCAAAATGCGATGCACTAGGAAATGTTATCGATACAACCTACCTTCAGAAGAAGGATGTCATGGGAGATGAATCTTCCGATTCTTCCTCCGGAGGAAAATTTCTTCGCGTCGGTGACGATGGTGTCCTGAATGTCGGTCAGGAGATCGATCTTCATATTGACATCGAGGGCGTAGACAAGGCGACGACGAAGACGAAAACCATCAAGCTGAAATTTGATGGCGATTGTCTCGTCAGCGATGTTCCGATTAAGGCCGAGATTTATAACACCGCTGAGCCTACGAGAAAAGATATTAGCGTCGCAGACGAAGCGAAGTCGGTTCACTGGAAAAATATCAAAGATAAGCCAGACGGTTATCCGCCACTGATGCATACTCATGATGACTACGTGAAGAAGTCTGAACTGAGCATGAAGGAAGGCGATGTTACCCTCGACGTTCTCGGTATTCGAGTACAGAATACGATGATCGTGCCTACGACGGATAGTGGCGTAGGAAATTTCTGGATTTCGTAAAGAAAGGAAGCTTTTATGTCTGGTAAAATCAAACGTCACGTTCGGCCGACAAGCTTCCCTCTTCCGAGGCCCATTCGAGAATACAGAGTAGATGGTAAAAGTAATCGAAGCTTCGTTATCTTTCTGAGTGGTGACGGACGTGTTTATGGATACGGAAATAATTCATACGGACAATTAAATATCAGCGATATCAGAGATGCCTGCGATATTGCCGTTTCCTGCCGCACATCTTTCTTCGTCAGAATGGATGGAACGGTCGTTGGACGAGGAGTTTATGCGAATGTAGCGAATAGCTGGAAGAATATCGTTCGTATTACTGGTGGATACGACGGCATCGTCGGTTTAAAAGAAGACGGCACTCTCGTTTCTGCCGGCACGGCGGGCCCTGCGATCGATGTTTCCGGGTTAAAAGATATTGTCCAGATTTCTAGCTGCGGTTATTCGCTATTGGCTTTGGCTTCCGATGGTACTGTATATTATCGGAAGAACCCCCATATGCCAGGCTATGTTCGGCAGAATGGTAATGGCGAGAACTGGGACGGAATTAAAGCCGTAGAGGTTCAGTCCACCGTTTATCTATCCAGCGTCCTTCTACCAGATGGTTCCGTAATTTCTAGGGGCTATCCGACGAGTGGATATAACTTCGTTCAGGGGCGCAAAGATGTCGCATCTCATAGAATCAGTGCTCGCGAGGGTATCGCGCTGCTGGATGATGGTACGCTGGTTCAGAGAGGCATCGGCGGTTTTACGAATCAAACGAATGTCGTAGCTCTCTGCGATCTTCCGACGACCGAGAGTGGCGATTCCGATCATTTGACTTTCGCTGTCATCAAAGATACGGGAGAAGTCGTAAGCTTTTACGGAAATCGATATGGCAACGGACTCAAACTAGCCATCCCGAATGGATTTAAGTGGCGCGACTATCATGATATCGCGCTTCTTCATATGAATGGAAGTCTCGTAAATGATGCCAAGAAGACGGCTATATTCACGAGAGATTCCGGAGAAGCTAACTTTGATACGGTTTCAAAGTTCTATCATACATCACTGCATTTTAAGAGCGGAGATTCTATCGCCTGCGGATGCGATGATGACGGAATTACTCTTGGCAATAAGTTCACGATTGATTTCTGGGCGAAATGCGAGAACTGGAAAAACTATCTGGCTTTCTTCTCAATCGGGAAGAAGAATTCCGCGTTCGGATTATTTACTCAGAACTGGAACAATGAATCTGCTGAGATTTGCCTCGGAAAATACAATGATACGAATGCATCATTCCATATGAATATGGATAATGAATGGCATCATTACGCTGTTACGTATGATGGCAAGGCATTCAACCTGTATATCGATGGCAAGAAGAAGATTGATAACTTCATCTTCGAACTTACCGTCAAGAAAGATGACGTAATCCGTTTCGGCGGGTTGTCGACGGCGAGCAAAGATTTCTGGTTCAGCGGATATATCGATGAAATTCGAATTTCCGACTGTGTTAGAGATGATTCCGAGTTCAATCCGCCGGAAGCTCCGTATATCGCTTCCGGTAATTATACGACAGAGTCTCTGAAAGACTCGTATTACTACTCTCTTCATCGGAGAGACAAGAAAATTGATTCTGATATCGCTACGCCAAACGCTATCGAGTATCTTCCAGAATGGAGCAAGCATAAGATAAATTTCTGGATTGAGCGCCCGGAAGTTTATTCATGGATTCCGTGCCAGGAAACTGGCGACGAGATGCTGGGCCATAAATGGAATAAGATCGGGGACATCAAATTCGATAATGATGCCACGAAGAACAAGGGCGATATCGGATATGGCTATCTCCGCGTTGACAATACGCAGGGGAAGAACAGTTATCTTGTTCGAGAAACGGATGTCACGTCAGATTATGGTTTCAGCTGCTGGTTCCGTCTGGCATCGACGAGTGGGCAATTCTCGATTATCGGATCCAGCGGATTTAATATAACGGCTACTATTATTGGCGGTGGAAGAGCTCGGATACAGCTTGGATTCAATGTTAATAACGCGAAGATGAAGACCGTCGCTGGTTTCAATCGTACGATCGGAGATTACGAGTTAAACGTATGGCATCATGCGTTCGTGTATAGCGTCAGCGGAAGATTCCGCGTAGCTATCGATGGTAAGTGGGCCGGAGAAGAGTCCATTGTTCCCGAAGACGAAGCTCCGGTTGAAACTCTCGGTGGATGGAATAATCCTACGGTCGGTGCCAACAAGAGTATCATTGATTACTGCGAGATTTATACGGTCAAATCGAAGACTCCTTTATGGGAAGGAATGTCGGAGAATGGTTTCCGCCCGCCGATGACGACGTATCCATTCGCGGTGCGAGGCGGAAGATTATATGAGCATCGTTTCGCTCCGCTGATTCAGGATATCGTAAATCCTAAGATTGGATGCCGCATCGAAGATTCCGTTTATGGCAGAGATCCGTTCGTAGATATCGAGAACTGCGATAAAGAGCATCAGATTATCCATATAACTAACGTAAATAACACGCCGAAAGATATCACGGGAAGAACCATTTGGAACATGACCAACGTATATCCTAAAGATATCTATGCGTTAGCCCCGCTGGATTTCCATCACGGGAACACCTGGGGAAATCTCGTAAAGAATAACAGCGATGGGCACGATATCATTCTTGGAACATCGAATTTTACGTTCCTCATCGATCTTTGCTTGCAAGGTTCCAAGGAAGGACTTACTTCAGGAGTCAACAATCAATCGAGTTATATCGTTGACGGAGAAAGATTCGCCCTTCATATGGCGATTTCTCCGGACTTAAGGAATATCGTATTAGATTGCTCGACGCAGAATCGATATATATACATCAAAGATGTAAATTTCCAGATAGGAAAAGAATATCGCGTCATCCTCCAGAGACGAGACGGAGTCCTGAGCGCCTGGGTTAACGGCATGAACGTATTGAAAGATACTCCATGCGCTTATAACTTAAGCGGCAGAATCTTGTATCTCTGTGGAAATAATACGGGAAACGTAAATACGACGCTGAATGGATCCATTAGAAATATCGTTATCTGGGATAAGGCGCTGGTCGATGTTCAGCAGACGGTAAAAGAAATAGAGAATATCTTCTCTATTCAGAAAAAGTGGCAACTTGATAGCGAAAAAGCAATTTTCCATGGAGATCTGAAGAAAGGAGCAAATAGATGGCAATTCAGTTTCCAGTGATAGATAGCCATACGATTGCCCAGATCGATTGGACAGACGGCTCTTTTAAGGATCGAGTCGGTAAGGTCTCGTGGAACATAAACGGAAACCCTACGATAGAGAAAGATGACTCTTATGACTATGGTTTTCGTGGAAACGGAAGCAGCAGTTATGCTGCGAACGTGAATATACATGGAGACTGGACGCTCGAAGTTTTGGTGCAGGTTGTCTCGACACCTTCTTCAGAATCCAATCTATTCGGCTTCGCGAATAGCCCGGCCGGAGGCAACGGAAGCGGAAATATCTTCTCTTTCTCTACTGGCACAGTAAATCGCATCCTCGCCGCCGGAGGAGTAAAAGTCGCGTGGGAAGGAGTCCCTAGCGGCCTGAAGCATTTCGCGCTGGTCGTGAGTTCGGGTAAGATGCATTTCTATACGGATGGATCCGATGCGGGAAATACGATCGGAAATTCGTTGATGTCATCTCCTACGAACTACGCGATGTTTGGCGGCAGCGGCCTTGATACCGGCCGCATGTCGAGTAACTTCAGACTAATCTGGGGAAGAGTTTCCAACGTCGCACGTTACACTTCGAATTTCAACGTATTTAATGTACTTCCGGCTCCTAAACCATCGACACCCCCTACGCCACCTTCTGATTCAGGCTCAGGTTCGGGTTCTTCGACGACACCTCCGTCATCAGGCGGCACTACGACACCGGGAGAGACGAAACCAACTGTCGCGAAGAGAAAGGGGTATATTCAGTCAACGGAGCCAATTGATCTTACAAGCTTGGTTGATTTCAAAGACGGTTTCGCGATTGATGGAAACGAGCCTGCAAATACTCGCCGGAGAGTAATCTTCGGTATCGAGGATGTATGGTATAAGTTCCTTGTCAATGAGTACGGAGTTGCTTCCCTTCAAAAATGCTCGACACAGAACATTACGGAAGATTCTGTTCTGGAAGAAGGAAATACAATTGAAGAGCTTCTAAGTATCAAAGATATGACTGTCGTCGCGGGATACAAAGCCTATCCATTAATAGCGATGGGAGTATATGATGGCGCGACTACGACCCCAACGATTCATATGGGATGTTCCTGGTGGGAGCGTCAGGATGGTCAGTCAATGAAGTGGTCGAAGAATGCTTACGGCATCGTCCTCGACTTCGCTGGCAACACCACCGGTATTTGGAAACGTGTTGACGCTACTGGTAACGACCTTGATAAGTATCTTCGAGAAGAAGACGAGAAAAAGCTTCCGAAGAACGCGAAATCGATCGGTATCTGTTATGCTGATTCAAGCAGCGCTATCGGTACATGGAGACGTGTCAACGAAGACGGCAGTGACTTTGACAAGAGTCTCCAGGAAGAGCAGGATGCTAAACTTCAGAATCCGACCGATGCTATCGCATCCGTTCTTATGAATGGTGCCGGTAT